>Ga0172378_10000034_pt1 | contig 91877 bp, 102 predicted proteins | sample GrowelOW332metaG_FD_119755 | JGI IMG/M metagenome (GOLD analysis project Ga0172378, IMG submission 119755) | Groundwater microbial communities from an aquifer near a municipal landfill in Southern Ontario, Canada - Pumphouse #3_1 metaG | ecosystem: Environmental > Aquatic > Deep subsurface >... | reverse complement strand
TACGAGAGATTCATATCCTTCACGCTCAACAGGATCCACAAGGAGATGACCGACGACGATGACACCGACGATAACGGAAGGAGCGATCTTGAACCTCTGTTCCGCCTTGTGGGAAAGATCGTCATCTGCGCGGTATCGGTCGCATTCGTCCTCGCAGGATTCGGATTGGACATCGGTGCTATCCTCACAAGCGCAGGTCTCGTATCGCTGGGAATCACGTACGGTGCCCAGAACGTCCTCAACCAGTTCTTCAACGGTGTCGTCCTGCTGATGACCCGTCCGTTCAAGTCCGGGGATCTCATCCAGATCGGCACCGGTACCAAGACGTACCGCGTCAAGAGCGTCACTGTCATGAACACGCTGTTCGAGAACTGGGCCAACGAAGAGACGATCATCATGCCCAACAACGTCGTGGCATCTTCGACGATCACCAATATAACCGGCAAGGACCTTACATACAAGATCAACGTCTTCATGACCGTGGCCTACGGAGAGGACATCGATGCGGCAAAGAAGATCATGCTCGACATCGGAATGAACCACCCCGATGTCATAATAGACGGAACTGTCGACCTGCCTTACGTCCGCGTCACGGAATTCCAGGACTCCGCAATACAGCTCAGACTGACCGTGTTCATCAGAGACTACAACGATTACGGAAAAGTAGGTTCTCAGCTCAGCGAACAGATCTACAAGGAATTCGTCGACAAGGGCATCAGCATCCCCTATCCTCAGCTCGACGTTCACCTGGATTACATCCGCGACAACGACGACTCCTGATGCGGGATCTTCTCCGGAGATCGGCATTATCCGTCAAAAGGAAGCCCTGTTTTCTGCGGATATCGAAGAATGAAATCGAAGGTTCGCCTACGCTAAAATAAGAGTTTATATAGTACAATCGAGGTTATCCGCAACAGATTTACGAAAAACGAAAATCTTACATGGTACGGTGACCAAAGATGATAGACAACCTTGACAAGCACATTTTGGAGATCATAAAAAAGGACTCCAGGTGCCCGTTCGTAGAGATAGCCGGTCAGCTCGGAGTGTCCGAGGGTACGGTCAGAAGCAGGGTCCACAGGATGACCGAAGAAGGGATCATACGCGGATTCACGATAAAGACGAGCTCGAAGAACGTCAAGGCCCTGGTGGAGATCAGGATCGATGTGAACACGGATACGGAAGAGATCGCAAAAGAACTCGCCGGATACGACGGTGTCACGGAGGTCTTCGAGGTCACTGGAGACCAAGATATCATCGCCATTGTCGATGTGGAATCGTCACAGCTCCTAAACGAGATAATCGAGAGGGTGCGCCGTTACGACAACATCCTGAGCACACGTACACGTTTGATTCTCAAGGAACACTTCGGAGATAATTGAGATGTTCAGAGGCACAGCGACCGCACTCATCACTCCGTTCGCAGAGGACGGATCGGTAGATGAGGAAGGTCTCAGAAGATTAGTTGACTTTCAGGAAGAGAACGGAGTGAATACACTCGTTCCCTGTGGATCCACAGGGGAATCGGCCACACTTTCACATGCGGAACATATCCATGTGATACAGATAGTTGTCGACCAGGCGAAGAAGGCAAAGGTCCTGGCCGGTGCGGGAAGCAACTGTACGTCCGAAGCGGTGATGCTCAGCAAGAGGGCCGAGGATCTCGGAGCCGACGGAGTATTATCGATCTCACCGTATTATGTCAAGCCCACGCAGGAAGGCATCTACCAGCACTACAAGACGATCGCGGAATCCATCAACATCCCCCTCGTCCCTTACAACGTACCCGGAAGGACCGGATCGAACATCGATGCGGACACCACACTCAGGCTCGCACAGATCGACAACATCAAGGCGATCAAGGAAGCCAGCGGAAATCTGGCACAGATAGAGAAGATCATCAGGGACAGACCCGCGGGATTCGAGGTCCTCAGCGGTGACGACGGTATGACCTGCAATCTCATGTGCAAGGGAGCCGACGGGGTCATCTCCGTAGCATCGAACTGCTGCCCGGACAAGGTGTCCAACATGGTCAACCTCATCCTCGACGGAAAAAAGGCCGAAGGAGAGGCGATCGACAGCTATCTTCACCCGCTGTTCAAGGGACTCTTTGTCGAGCCGAACCCCATTCCGATCAAATACGTCATGAAGAGACTCGGCTTCGGCAACGGCTGCCCGAGACTTCCGCTTACCCCTCTTACCGAAACGGGAAGAGCGAAACTGGATCCTATCTTGGAGCAGATGGGCCTCTGAGTGATACCATGATAAATGTCGTCGTGGGAGGCGCGACGGGCAAACTTGGAAGCCTTGTATGCGACCTCATAGTCAGATCAGATGATATGCGCCTTACCGGTGCTATCGTATCGCCCAACGGGGGACATGTCGGAAAGGAGATCTATCCCGGCGTCACTGCCGAAGGGCCGGATTCCATCGGAAAAGTGCTGAAGGATGCCGACATCTATGTCGACCTCACGGCACCGGATGCTGCCGCCAAGGTCCTGGTCGACATTCCGGCCACCAAGACCAATCTCATCGTGGGCACCACATCGATACCCCAAGATGTCCTTGACAAAGTAGCTGAGAACACGAAGAAGAACGGCACCGCATCGCTGGTGTCCGCGAACTTCGCCGTCGGAGTGAATGTCTTTTGGAAGATGTGCGAGATCATGGCCACATATCTGCCCGATTACGATATTGAAGTGATCGAAGCACATCATAATATGAAGAAGGATGCTCCCGCAGGCACAACGGAAGAGGCCATCAGGAGGATCCAGAAGGTCACCGGCATCCAGAAGATCGTGTACGGAAGGGAGGGCGTGATCGGTCCCAGGGAAAGGGAGATCGGGGTCCATTCCATCCGCGCAGGCGATATCGTAGGTGACAACACCGTGATCTTCGCCAAGAACATGGAGCGCCTGGAACTGACGCACAAGGCCATCTCTCGCGAGGTATTCGCAAGAGGCTGCGTCGCATCTATCAGATGGATGGCCGGCAAGAAGGACGGAAAGGTCCACAGTATGGAAGAGGTGTTAGGCCTATGATTACGGTCATGAAGTTCGGAGGGACAAGCGTAGGTTCCCCCGAAGCACTGAAAAGAGTAGCGAATATAATTGTAAAGCACGAAAGCCAGAAGAAGGTCGTGGTAGCATCGGCCATGTCCGGCATCACGAATTTCCTGGTCAGCACATCGGAGATGACGAACGCCAAAGAGAAGAAGGCCGCCATCGATACGTTCAACGACAAACACATCAACACCGCGAAGAAGCTCTTCACCGGAAAGATCCTCGACGAGTTCATGAAGGAATACGACGAGAGATTCGAGAAATTCAAGAGCATCATACTCGACGGCAACAAGAAGGACCCGTACTACAAGGACAACGTATCGTCCCAGGGAGAGAGATTCTCCACCCTCATCCTGTCGTATGTGCTCAAGTCGATGGGCGTTGATTCGGTCGCCATGACCTCGGAAGACTGCGGAATATGCGCCGAAGGAAAACCCCTGAACGGATGCGCCGTACTCGACAAGACCGAGACCCTCATGGCGGTAAAACTCAAACCGCTGGTCGATGCGGGGACCGTTCCGGTGATCACCGGTTTCTACGGTATGATGGATGATGATAAACCCCTCACATTCGGAAGGGGCGGTTCCGATTACTCCGCAGCGGTCATCGCCAACGGCCTGAACGCGGATATGCTGGAGATCTGGACCGATGTCGACGGATTCATGTCCGCTGACCCCAGGATGATCCCCGAGGCCGTACGTATCGACGAGATGAGCTATGACGAAGCTGCAGAACTGGCATATTTCGGAGCCAAGGTCCTGCACCCGAGGACCATCGAACCGGTCAGGATGAAGCACATCCCCCTGAAGGTAAAGAACTCCTTCAAACCGGAAGACCCCGGAACACTGATCCACCACCTGGGAAGGCACACCAACGAACTTCTGAAGAGCGTCGCGGTGAAGACCGATCTGTGCATCATCACGATCAGTTCCGCAGAGATCGCCTACAGGCCGAAGATGGTCGCCAGGATCATCGAGAAGATGTCGGAGAACGATGTGATCATCTATTCGATGTCCACTTCCCTGTCCACCGTCGCGTTCCTGATACACAACAACGACGTCAAACAGACGATGATGAAGCTCAACACCATCGATGCCGCGGACATCGAAAGGATCGAGGTGAAGAACGATGTGGCACTCATATGTGCCGTGGGAGACAACCTCCTGACCACATGCGGCGTGTCCGGGGATATCTTCTCGGCGGTCAAAGAAGCAAGGGCGAACGTGGAGATGATCTCCGAAGGAGCATCGGACGTCTCGCTGAACTTCGTCGTGCCCATGTCCAAGGTGACCGATGTCATCAAGATACTCCATAAGAAATTCGTGAGTGATAAACAATGAAGGATTACGAAGCAAAGGACGGAACGATGATATTCGCCGGTCTTCCGGTAACGGAGATCGCGGACGAATTCGGAACCCCCGCATATGTCACAGACGAGCAGAGACTGAGAGAGAACTACAGGAATGTCTACAGCGCATTCTCCAAGTACATGGACACCAGGATCCACTACGCCTGCAAGGCGAACACCAACCTGGCCATCCTCAGCATCCTCAACCAAGAAGGCACGGGGATCGACGCGGTCTCGGTCGGAGAGGTCATGACCTGTCTGAAGGCGGGAATACCTGCAGACCGCATCATGTACACAGGCGTCAATGTCAGCGATGCCGAACTCAAAGCGGTCACCGACATGGGAGTCATGATAAACGTCGACTCCAGGTCCGAATTGGAAAGACTGGCAAAGATCAACAAGAAGCTTCCCATCTCATTCCGTATCACTCCCGGAGTGGGTTCCGGACACAGCGACAAGGTCATCACGGGCAAGAAGGGATCGAAATTCGGTATCCCCAAGAACGATGTCATCAAGACATATCTCAGGGCAAAGGAACTCGGTTTCGACATCAAAGGAATCCATGCACATATCGGCTCGGGCGGACAGTCCGTCGAACCCTTCATGGACATGATGGACGTCCTCACGGACACCGTCAACGAACTGAAGGAGAACGGCATCGATCTCGAGTTCATCGACATGGGCGGAGGGATAGGAGTTCCGTACAAGATGAACGAGGACGAGATGGACCTGAACGAACTGGCCATGAACGTCACCGACATCATCACCGAGAACACCGACATCGAGACCATCATCCTGGAACCCGGAAGATACATCGTCTGCGATTCCACCGTGCTCCTCACGAGATGCGTGGACGTCAAGGACGCGGGAGTGAAGAAGTATATCGGAGTGGACGCGGGATTCAACACCCTCATCCGCCCGGCGATGTACGATTCGTACCACTATGTTGCCATCGGCAACAAGTTCGGAAAGTGCTCCACCGCCAAGTACGACGTTGCAGGCCCGATCTGCGAATCCGGAGACTTCCTGGCACATGACAGGGCCCTCCCCGATCCGGAAGAGGGGGATGTCGTTGTCATCTACAACGCAGGCGCATACGGATTCTCGATGTCCAGCAACTACAATTCAAGACCCCTCTGTTCGGAAGTCCTCGTCAACGACGGAAAAGCAGAACTCATCCGCGAGAGGGAGACCGTCGAAGAACAGTGGAAACACCAGATAGTTCCCGAGAGGCTCAGGCAATGAAGTTCTGGAAGTACCATGGGATCGGCAACGACTTCGTCCTGCTGGACGGCTCGAAGGGAGATCTCACGATCGACCCCGGGATGTGCAGGAGATACTGCGACCGCCACTTCGGAATAGGGGCGGACGGCGTATTGTACATAATGCCCGGAGAGAACACCGACATCACGATGAGGATCATCAACGCCGACGGATCGGAAGCGGAGATGTGCGGAAACGGCATCAGATGCGTCGCCAAGCACGCATATGATTTCGGCATCGTGAAGAAGGAAGAATTCTCCATACACACTTTGGCAGGGGATCTGAAGGCGAAGCTTGGGATCGAGAACGGAAAGGCCGTTTCGGTGCAGATCGATATGGGTGCCCCCGTACTCGATGCGAGAAAAGTGCCGGTGGATGCGGACGGAAAGTTCATCGACCAACCGTTCAGCGTCAACGGCATCGAACTCAGAGCAAACGCCGTATCCATGGGAAACCCCCATTTCATCACATTCACGGACCTCACGGACGAACAGGTCAGAGAGCTCGGACCCGTCCTGGAATGCCACCCGTTCTTCCCCAGGAAGACGAATGTGGAATTCTGTAAGGTGAAGGACGGAAAGATATACATCACGGTCTACGAAAGGGGAGCGGCATGGACGCTGGCCTGCGGAACCGGCGCATGCGCCACGACCACCGCGGCAGCACTGAACGGGATGGTCCCGTTCGACGTGCCCGTCGACGTACACCTCCCCGGCGGATGGCTTAAGATAACAGTGGACAAAGACCTCAGATACGTCCTCATGGAAGGACCGGCTGAATTGGTCTACGAAGGAATCACAGCAGAGTGATAATCATGGCGAAATATGAACAATCGGAAAGACTGCAGAAACTTCCCCCTTACCTCTTCGTAAGGCTTGAGGAACTTACCGCGGAGAAGAAGAAACAGGGATGGGACCTGATCGATTTCGGTATCGGGGATCCGGACCTTCCCACACCCAAGCCCGTAGTGGAGGCATTGAAGAATGCCGTGGGCGTCAACGAGAATCAGAAGTACTCATCATCACAGGGCGAGAGGGACCTCAGGGTCGCCGTCGCCAACTGGTACAAGAAGAGATTCAATGTGGATGTCGATCCCGACAAAGAGGTCTGCATAACCATCGGATCCAAAGAAGCGATATTCAACATCTCCCAGGCATTCGTGAACTGCGGGGAGACCATCATCGCGCCCAGCCCCGGATACCCCGTGTACTCGGGTGCCGCGCCTCTGTTCAACGAAGCGAAATGCGTACTGGTCCCTCTGAAGAAAGAGAACGACTGGCTCCTTGATGTGGACGACTGTCCCGAAGGCGCGAGAATGCTCTATCTCAACTATCCGAACAACCCCACAGGCGCCACCTGCGACACGAAATATCTCAAAAAGGTGTATGACTGGTGTCAGAAGAACGACACCATCCTGTGCTACGACAACGCGTACTCGGAGATGTGCTACGACGGATATCAGGCACCTTCGATCCTCGAGGTCGGACCCGATGCCATCGAGTTCGGTTCATTCTCCAAGACGTTCAACATGACCGGCTGGAGACTGGGATACGCAGTGGGTAACGCCGACCTCGTAGGCGGACTCAAGAAGTGCAAGGGACAGATCGATTCCGGAGCACCCATCTTCATCCAGAAGGCCGCTATCGCCGCCCTGGAGATGTACGGCCCCCACGGAGAGATCCCGCAGATCATCACCGACAACATGGCCGTCTATGCCGAAAGGAGAAAGGTCCTGGTCGAAGGACTCAGGGACCTGGGCTACGATGTAGTCATGCCCAAAGGTACGTTCTACATCTGGTTCAACTGCGGAATGTCATCCTTCGAATTCACGGAGAAGATGGTCGACCTCGGTATCGTGGTCACCCCGGGCTCCGGATTCGGAGCATCTGCGGACGGATACATCAGGATGACCGTGACAGAGCCTGTCGAGAGGATCAAAGAAGCTCTCGAGAGGATGAAGCGCGGATCGTACCAGTGAGATCCCCTAGGGGGCCCGGCCCCCTTACAACCTCTTTCATTCACTTTCATAATGGAAAAATGAGTGATTTTATCAAATTTTGATTTATTATTGGCATACTTTTATATGCCGACCTGCTCTGTCCCGCGACTGAGTGATATCATGGCAAAATACTCTGGTAAATTCGAGAGCGATACCGTCAAGCTGTATCCTTGCTGCAAGGACATGGAAGAGGGTCTCGCGGAACATGAGTTCTGGGCGGACGACAACCCGTGCAATGCATGCATGGCTATCGACTCGATCAGACTCGGGATCAAGATCCACTACTGTCCCTTCTGCGGAGCAAGGCTCGAGAGAAGGAAAGCACCCGAAGAGAACAAAGAATGAGAATAACTCGGGCCCGAAAGGGTCCGAACATTTCTCACTCAGTCTGCCGGGAATCTCTTCTTGGATTCCTTCAGTGCCTCGATCACGGGCAGGGGCTCACGGAGAAGGAATGTCTCCAACGCTCCTCCTCCCGTGCTCAGATATGACATCCTGTCGGCGTAATCGAACTTCTCTGCCGCGGATGCCGTGTGTCCTCCGCCGATGACGGAAAGTCCTTTGCTGTTCACCATGGCCTCCATGAGTCCCTTGGTGCCCATCTCGAAACCGGGCTTCTCGAACATTCCGGCAGGACCGGACATGAACGATGTCTTGGATGATTCTATGACCTTCTGGAACTTATCGATCGAAAGGTCTCCGATGTCCAATGCGGGCTCTTTCGTAGGCATGTCTCCGATGTTCACGGAAACACGTTTTCCGTCCCTTTCCACGGCAACGTCCACAGGCAGCAGGATATGCTGACCGTACTTCGTCATGACCTGTTTTGCAATCTCGATGTTCTCGGGCGTGAGCTCGTCCTTGAGGATCGCCGAACTCGCCTCTCCGATATCGACGCCTCTGGCATAGAGGAACGCGTTTCCGGCAAGACCGACGATTATGACGGTATCCGCCATTCCGTGCTCCATGACCACGTCGATCATATGGGGAACATCTCCGAACTTCGCTCCGCCCAGAATGAACACGGACGGACGGCGGGGATTGTCGAATATCGATCTCAGTGCGTAGAGCTCTCTGGCCATCAGCCTTCCGGATGCGGAAGGGACCTTGAGCGGGAAACCGACCAGTGAACACTGCGAACGGTGTGCCGCACCGAATGCGTCGCACACATAATAATCGATGAGAGGGGCGAGCGCCTTGACGATCTCCCCTTCGGAATGCCCGACCATGTCAAGTTTCGCGGTCTCGGAATCCATGGTCCTGACGTTACCGAGCATCAGGATCTCTCCGGGCTTCAGGTCCATGATGGCCTGTTTCGCCTTGTCGCCGATGACGTCGTCGACGTATTTCACGGGGATATTGAGATTCTTGGAAAGCCTTTTGGCGTGCTGTTCCAGACCTGTGCAGTCCCACTTACCCTTTCTCGACTGATGCGCTATAATCACGAGCTTGGCCCTCTTTCCGATGAGTTCCCTCACCGTAGGCGTGACCGCTCTGATCCTCACATCGTTCACGATGCTCAGGCCCTCCTTCGACAGAGGGCAGTTGATGTCCACTCTGAGAAGGACCGTCTTATCCTTGAAATTGAAATCGTCGAGGGTGTAGTAGTCCTGCTTCGTCGTCATCACCCTTTATTGGGAATGTGCATGGCGTCGTTGGTCTTCCTGACAGAGTCGGAGGCCTTCTCCGCAAGCTTGCACATGGACCTGATACAGTCCACGTTCTCGGGCACGACATCGGATTCCTGGTGAACGCCCTGGTAGTAGTACAGTTTGTTGCCGACGACCTTGACGCCGTCCTCCCAGACGACGATCTCGTACATGTCGGACCTGTCCCTTCCGATATCCCTCGCCATTTCCATGATGTCCGCGGTGGTCTTGATACCGTCCTTGGACCTTACGAGCCTGACCCTGGGTGCCTTCCTGAAGATCTCCAGGACCTCCTCGGTGGTTGTCTCTCTGGATAGCTCCGCTACGACCGTGTGCATATGCATGAGGGTAGTGGATGCCTTGACCGCCATGGTGTTGATGTTCAGCCAGGGCATGATGCTCTGGACATCGGGTCCGTGATGGGTGGGAAGCTTGACAGAGGGTTCCAGTCCGTTGATGGGACCGTTCTTGCTGTCTCCGGGATCGGCCGCCCTTCTGACTATGGTCACATAGGCGTTCTTGATCTTGTATTCTTTATCGATAAGGAAAAGCGTCCTGAGAAGTCCTGTCGTGTTGCATGAGACGACACGCGAGAACTGGGCCCCCCACGACTCACTGTAATTTGCTGTTGAATTGAACGATATGCCTGTAAGTCCATGTTCCTCTCCGCCCTGGAAGATGCCTTTGACACCGGCCTCGGCGTATTCCGTCTTGTACTGGGCTCCGAAACTTCCGGGTGTGCAGTCCACCATGATATCCACTTTCCTGTAGAGGTCCTTGATCGTTCCGGCGTATTTCACACCGGCCTTCTGGAATGCCTCCACGCTTGCGTCCGGAACATAGACATCGAATCCCTTTTCGATAGCCATGAGCGTCTCGAAATTCGGCCTGGTCTTTGTGACCCCGATGACCTCCATGTCATCCTGCATCCTGACCGCGGTAGCTACTCTCTTTCCGATGGTTCCGTATCCGTTGACTCCGACCTTTACTTTCGCCATATCGTTTCCCTGAATAGCCCTAAGGGCCTGCCTATAAAATAATCTTGCGCGCCTAGCGCGCGCATCTTGTAGAATATATTATATGAGATTCAGGATATATCGGGACCGAGGAATCCAATGAAAGGATCTAGAGCACTGCTGAAAATGCTGGAGGACAGGAATGTCGAATATGTCTTCGGATACCCCGGAGCGACCGTCATACCGATCTATGACGAATTTATAGACTCGTCCGTAAGGCACGTACTTGTCAGGCACGAGCAGTGCGCCGCGCATATGGCGGATGCCTATGCAAGGGCATCCGGAATTCCCGGTGTCTGCCTTTCCACGAGCGGACCCGGCGTCACGAACCTCGTCACCGGAATAGCCACCGCATACGCCGACTCCTCGCCTATGATAGCACTTACCGGACAGGTCGGTACGGGCTCTCTCGGAATGGGAGCATTCCAGGAGATCGACGCGTACAGCCTCATGATGCCTGTCACAAAACACAACTACCGTGTCCTCACACCGGACAAGCTGCCCCATATCCTCGAAGAGGCATGGGACATATGCCAGACAGGAAGGCCCGGACCGGTCCACATAGACCTTCCGGTGGATCAGCTCAGCGCCGATATCGACGATTCGCTGCTGACCGCCCCTTACGGTATCAAACCTGTCAAAGAAGACACGTCACGCATACCCGATGCGGTCAAACTGATCAGGGAGGCCCAGAAACCGGTCATTATCGTCGGAGGAGGTGTCATCGGAGGAAATGCCAGCAAAGAGATCATCAGACTGGCCGAGATGACGAACACGTCCGTCGTCACACCGCTCATGGGAGTCGGTGCGATCCCCTGGGACCACCCGCTGTACCTCGGACCTCTCGGAATGCACGGAAAGCTCGGAGCACTGGATGCTTTCAGCCACGCGGACCTGATCATCGCCATAGGCACCAGGTTCTCGGACAGGACATACAGCCCCCACACCGCCCCGGGAGAGAACTGTAAGGTCGTCCATATCGATATCGATGCCACGGAATTCGGAAAATCGAACCGCGATGCTGTCAACATCCTTTGCGATGCCAAGAAAGGAACGCAGATGCTCATAGATGCGCTCAGCGGATACACCGACGGCCACACGAAATGGCACCAGACAGTCTCCGATTACAGGAAGAGATGCTGCTGCGACCAGAAGACCGATGCATATCCGATCAACCCCAAGAGGGTCATGTACGAGATCAACCAGATCATCAACGACGACATGATAATCACCACCGATGTCGGACAGAACCAGATGTGGGCGATGCACTATCTTCACATCAGCAAGCCGAGGCAGTTCATCTCCTCGGGAAGCATGGGAACGATGGGATTCGGACTTCCTTCCGCGTTGGGGGCGAAGGCCGCCAAACCCGACAAGACCGTCATGACGATTGTCGGAGACGGAGGACTTCAGATGGTCATCCAGGAACTCGCAACATCCGTCGCGGAGAACCTGCCCGTGGTCATCTGCCTGCTGAACAACGGCTGGCTGGGAATGGTCAGACAGCACCAGAAGTTCTTCTGGAACAAGCGTTACAGCGGTGTCGAGCTGGGAGACGATCCCGACTTCTGCATGATAGCAAAGGCATACGGAGCGGTGGGAATTCCCGTTGAAAAGCCCGGAGAGATCAAAGATGCACTGAAAGAGGCCGTCGACTGCGGAAAGACCTGCATAGTCGACATCAAGACCGACTGCGAAGCGGATATGGTCCCGATGATCCCCGGAAAGATGTCTCAGGACATATTCAGGGACGGCTGCTGCTACTGAGAGAACGCAGAGACCGGCAAGCTGAAGATCTGATCTTCGAATTAACAAACCGGCCTCTTCGGAGGCCTTATTCACTTTCTTTTCCGCTTTTCTCCTTCACTACTTATAATTAAGATGAGGAATATTCCGACTTCGGAAGTTAAATCATGAAAGGATCAAGAGCATTGCTTAAAACGCTGGAGGACAGAAATGTCGAGACCATGTTCGGATACCCCGGAGGAGTGGTCATACCCATCTATGACGAGATAATGGACTCGTCCATCAGACACGTCCTCGTAAGGCATGAGCAATGCGCCGCACACATGGCAGACGCATATGCCAGAACATCCGGTATACCCGGCGTGTGCCTGGCGACAAGCGGTCCCGGTGCGACGAATCTCGTCACCGGTATTGCGACCGCGTTCGCAGATTCGTCCCCTATGATCGCCCTCACCGGACAGGTCGGCACCGGCTCGCTCGGACTGGGAGCATTCCAGGAAGTGGATGCATACAGTCTCATGATGCCCATTACAAAACACAACTTCCGTGTATTGGACATCAACAGACTCCCGCACACCGTTGCAGAGGCATGGGAGATATGCCAGACAGGCAGGCCCGGACCCGTTCACATCGACATACCCGTCGACCAGGTCAATGCGGATATAGACGAGAGCCTCATCGATGAGGCCACATTCACCATCAAACCCGTCGCTACAGACGTCTCCGGACTTCAGGAGGCCGTCGAATGGATCAGAAAGGCCAACAGGCCCGTAATGATGATCGGCGGCGGTGTCATCGGCGGAAACGCCTGCGAAGAGGTCAGGAAACTTGCCGAGATGACGAACATCCCGATAGTCACACCCATGATGGGACTGGGAGCGGTTCCTTCCGAACACCCTCTGAACATGGGCCCTCTCGGAATGCATGGAAGGCTCGGCGCACTGGACATCTTCAAGAACTCCGACCTCATCATCGCGATAGGCACCAAGTTCTCCGACAGGACGTTCAGCGCACATACCGATCCCGCGAACTGCAAGGTCATCCACATCGACATCGATGCGGTGGAATTCAAGAAGCACTCGAATCACCCGTCAGTCAATCTGCTTTGCGATGCCAAGAAAGGCACCCAGATGCTCATAGACGCCCTCGGCGGATACAAGGACGTCCATACCGAATGGGACACCAGGGTCAGGAACATCAAGAAGAAATGCGCCTGCAACTTCGATTACGATACCAGCCCGATCATTCCCCAGAAGGTCATGTTCGAGCTCAACAAATTCCTCGATGACGACGTCATCGTCACCACAGACGTGGGACAGAACCAGATGTGGGCCATGCACTATCTCGACATCAGGCGCCCCAGACAGTTCATATCGTCCGGAAGTTTCGGTACCATGGGATTCGGACTCCCTTCCGCAATAGGCGCGAAAGCTGCAAGACCGGATTCCAAAGTGGTCACCATTACCGGCGACGGAGGCCTTCTCATGGTCATCCAGGAGCTCGCGACATCGATCGCGGAGGACCTGCCCGTGGTCATCTGCCTGCTGAACAACGGCTGGCTCGGAATGGTCAAACAGTGGCAGAACCTGTTCTGGAATTCAAGATACAGCGAGACGAAGCTCGATGCAGACCCCGATTTCGTCAAGGTCGCCGAAGCATTCGGCGCAAAAGGAATATGTGTGGAGAAGGCGGGAGAGATCAACGATGCCTTCAAGACCGCTTTCGACTGCGACAGGACATGTCTCATCGATATCAGGGTGGACCCCAACGAGAACATAACTCCGATGCTCCCTCCGAACCCACAGTTACCGATAATCAAGGGCCGCTGCAAACTCTGAACAGGACCCTATATCGGACCTAATCCATTAGGCGTGCGTGCGATACCTTTTAGTGTAGTGAGCACTTAAACCCCATCTATCAGGTGAAATGATGCACATATTCCATGATGCAGATGTGGACATTAATGTCCTCAAAGGAAAGAAGATCGCCGTCCTGGGATACGGATCCCAGGGAAGGGCACAGGCCCTTTGCTTCCACGACTCCGGACTCGACGTTATCGTCGGTGTCAGGAAGACCGGAAAATCCTGGCATGTCGCACAGGAAGACGGACTTAAAGTCGCAGAATTCGCAGACGCGGTCAAAGGCGCAGATGTCGTCCTTATGCTTCTCCCCGACGAGATCCAGCCCGATATCTACAAAGATTTCGTCGCACCCAACCTCAAGAAGGGCGCAGCACTCGAATTCGCACACGGATTCGCGATCACATACAAGCTCATCCAGCCCCCGAAGGACGTCGATGTCATCATGATGGCACCCAAGTCCCCCGGAGCAATGGAGAGGGTCCAGTTCCTCGAGGGATTCGGAGTCCCCGCTCTCGTTTGTGTCCACCAGGATGCAACTGGCAACGCAAAGAAGATCGCCCTTGCACTCGCAAAGGGCCTCGGAGCAACCCGCGCAGGTGTCTTCGAGACAACCTTCGACAACGAGACATACACCGACCTGTTCGGTGAGCAGTCCGTCCTCTGCGGAGGAATGACGGCAATGATCGCTGCAGGATTCAAGACACTGGTCGACGGAGGATACCCTCCGGAAATGGCATACTTCGAAGTTCTCCACGAGACCAAACTCATCACCGACCTCATCAACAAGGGCGGATTCATGGGAATGTGGGACGGAGTCTCCAACACAGCCGAGTTCGGCGGTATGACAAGAAGGGACAGGGTCATCACACCCGAGTCCTACAAAGGAATGAGGACCATCCTCGACGACATCGAGTCCGGTAAATTCAAGGACGAGTGGCGCGCAGAGTGGGCAGCAGGCCTTGTCAACCTCAAGACGATGGAAGCCGACGAAAGCAAGCTCCAGCTCGAGGTCACCGGCCGCGAGATCAGGCAGCTCTTCGAAAGGAAGAACTGAAACCATTACTGCCGGGTGACGCTGTGAGCAACATCAGGATCCGTACAAGGAACGGCGAATATAACGCCGAGCTTGACGACTCCGATGTCTCCAACGCCATCTGGCTTTCCTTACCTTTTAAGGCCCAGATCAATATGCTGGGCTGCGAGATCTATTTCGAAATGCCCCTTGATGCAAAGATCACCGGCAAAGAGAGGACGGTGTTCGATAAGGGGGACATAGCATACTGGCCGAAGGTCGGTGCGCTTTGCATATTCTTCGGTCCCACCCCGCTCAGCGGAGATGACAGCCGTCCGGTCACCAAATACCCTCACATAAAGATCGGGAAGATCATCGGCGAATGTGCAGATATGGAAGACGCCGGCGACAGGCAGCAGATCTTCCTCGAGAAATGTTTTTGACCTTTCAAAAGGCTGATTGTGATATAAAAACATCACAATAAAAAAATTTAAGTATAAATTCAACCAACTAATTCAATTGTTATATCTGAAGATAACAATCTGTTGGATCGCTCGAAATACGTAGTGGATGGTTATCAGGTCAGACACAAGAAGAAAGTACCTTTTTATCCGGAATTGGCACTGGGCATTCAATACCGCAAACGCCTCGGTTCATAAGAGAAATGGACCGTACCTTGACGAAATCATGCCGAGCAATTCGGATTACATGAAATTAGTAAATAGTGTGTATGCGGGCATATTGGAGAAAGAAGGGAACACACGTGCTCTCAGGTATGTGTTCAAAGATCCTTTCAGAGGGATCGGCGACGCCGTGGCAGCCTCCGTCCCCCTGAGTGATCAGATTATCGTCAATTCATGCGGGAAGCTTGTGAGCCTCTCTGCTCCATCCTTTTTGATCAGGCATGTGTCCTCGATCCTTATCCCGCCGATCCCCGGAAGATACACTCCCGGCTCCGCGGAGACGATGTTTCCGGCGCGGAGGATCTGTTCGGATCTCGCGTACACGGAGATGTCCTGATGGACCTCCTGACCGATGCCGTGTCCGAATGTGTGGATGAACCTGCCTTTGAACTCGCTCTCGTCAATGATCTTCCTCGCAACGATGTCTGCCTCTTTCGCACCCGCTCCGTCGCGGTATGTGTCGAATCCTGCCTGCTGCGCTTCCCTTACGATCTCGTATGCGCGTTTGAGAACTTCCGGAGGCTCCCCGAAGAAGACGGTGCGCGTCATATCCGAACAATACCTGTCGTACTTGGTACCGAAATCAAATAGTGCCACATCTCCTTTTTTGAGCTTTCTGTCACCGGGCATGTAATGGGGTTGGGAAGCATTCTCGCCGAATGCCGCGATGGTATCGAATGCGTTGCCGGTACCTCCGAGCTCCCTCATCCTGCTGTCCATCATGGCTCCCATCTCCTTCTCGGTCATGCCCTCGCGGAGCATGTCCGGGATCTCGCATGCGACCTTGGAAGATATCCTGCATGCTTTCCTTGTAGCCTCGATCTCCTTCTCGTCCTTGATCGCAACGGTCTCGGAAATGCCCTTGCCTGCATTGACGACCTCTATGTCTCCCATGAGCCTCTGAATATAGTTCACCGTGGCATATGTTGCGCTGTGGTAGTTGAAACCGATCTTCTTGCATCCCTTCAGAAGACCTTTGATGGTGTTCTCCCTGTCGTCGCGCGACGTGTATATATGGACCTCCCCCTTTCCCGTCCTGGCGGTCTCCTCTTCGAGAGAACCTGTGATGGTATGGAGCTTTCCGTCCTTGGTGACGATGGCGACCGTGCCCTCGAAACAGCCGGACGTCTGCTCGGTGAGATACCAGAAAGTGGAATCAAGGAACGGCTCTCCGTCGTTCAGTATGACAACGGCATCCATGCCGTCGCAGTTCGACATCAGCCTCTCGGCCCTTGTTTTTGACATGATGTGAAAATGAAGGAGGTTTGACTAAAAGGTTTGTATCGAACGGGACCTTCAGATGCCGAACCACTCGTTCCTTACGATCCTCTTCAGTGCCGCAATGGCAGAGAGGCTTGCAAGGTGCGATGTCTTGGGGTTCTCCGGCTCGAGCAGGTTGTATGTGTGACATACCATCTCTCCGAATCTTCCCTTGACCCTGAGCTCGTGGGAGTTGCTCTTGATGGCGGGATCCAGAACAATGGATACCTGGGTCTTATCGAATCCGATACCGAGAAGACTCACTGTCGCCGCAACGTTCACGTTCTTGGGGAACACTTTGACAGCCTCTCTCGCAGGACCGGAATAGACGACGGTCCTTTCCTTGAGATTGTCCACATCGATCCCCTGATCGATGAGATACTGGACTCCGGCGAGGGATTTCGGTCCTTTCATCGTCGTAAGGTGAACTGACTCGATCTCGTCCACGGATGCGGACCTGAGACCGTCGACACCGCAGAGAGCACCCGTGGGGATGTAGATCTTGGCATCTGTGACCTTCGCCTTCTCGAACACCATCTTCCTGAAGTCATCGTCCACAAGGGAACCTACGGACATGATCATCATGTCCACACCCCTTGCCACTACTTTGGGAAGGAATTGTTTGGCAGCTGCCTGCGAAGCGGCCTCTACGACAAGGTCGCAGTGATAAAGTTCCTCTTCCAAGGAATCGATGATGAATGCTTTGTTGAGTCCTGCAGCGACCTTCTCGATCGCCGCTTTGTCTACGTCGATGAGATAGATCCTCTTGACCTCGGGCATCTCGTCGGCTGCTTTCGCGAGCTTCGAACCGATCGAGCCGCACCCTATGATTGCTATGCGCATGTGCGGGGGGACTGCTTGCGTTATATTAAGGGTTTACGCATTGATTTTACGTAAATCGTACCAATTATTTGAAATTCGAAAACAAATAGGATCTTTTGAATAGAATTCGTTGGTCAGGTAAACGGATACGTTCGGACGGAAGAAGTTATCAATCAATACGCATCTCGGGGAGGATGTGCAGAGATACGAGCTGATGGACCACACGGCCGATCTGATGGTCAAGGCCTACGGGAAAACGCTGGAGGAATGCTTCGGCAACGCAGGCTATGCCCTGTTCGACCAGACGGTCGACCTTTCCACCGTAGATACGACGGAAGAGGTCGATATCAGGATATCCGAAGAGGATATCGAGGACAGACTCTACGCATTCCTTTCGGAACTGCTCTTCATAGAGGACTGCGACAACGTCATCCTGAAGGAATTCGATGTCGGGTTCGAAGGAAACGACGTCATATGCAAGGCAAAAGGCGAGAAGCTGGACCGCTCCAAACACAGGGTGAGGTCCGAGATCAAAGCGGTCACGTACCATATGATGGACATCGACCCCGATACCCCTTCCGTCACCGTCATATTCGATGTTTGAATCACGATTTTTTGATATACTGTGATGGCTTACGCTGATGTAATGTCAGCTCTGAAGCTCGGTTGGTTTTCAACGGGAAGAGGTCCCGGATCCCGCAATCTTCTCAAGACCGTCATGGACGGCAAACAGAACGGTACGTTGGACATCGACATCTCGTTCGTGTTCTGCAATTGGGACAACACCGAAGAACCCAATCCGAGGAAGGAGCAGAGACAGATGTTCTTCGACGAGGTGGAAGGCTACGGCATCCCGCTCATCGCCGAGTCATGGAAGAAGTTCAGACCGGATCTCTGGGGGACCGACGAGGTCGCCTGGAGGAACGAATACGGAAAGGTCCTGAGAGAAAGGACCGGGAAATACGGATTCGACCTCGGCATACTTGCCGGATACATGCTCTGGATGGACGACGAGACCTGCGAGAAGTACGACATGCTCAATCTTCATCCCGCGCTTCCCGACGGCCCCAAGGGGACCTGGCAGGAGGTCATTTGGAAACTCATCAGGGAAAGAGCGGACAGACAGGGCGTCATGATCCATATCTGCACCAAGGAATGGGACAGGGGCGATGCCCTGACATACTGCGGATTCCCGATCAGGGGAGGGGATTACGATGCGCTGTGGGCACAGCTTGACAGGAAGCTGGAGACCTCCTCACTCGACGACATCATAGCAAAAGAGGGAACGGATGAACCCCTCTTCAAAAAGATCAGGGAGGACGGCGCCAAGCGCGAACTCCCGCTCATAGTTTCAACGATCAAACTCTTCGCAGACGGAAAGGTCCGTATAAAGGACAAGAGACTGTACTGCGGAGATTCCAAGCTGGACGGCCCGTACGATCTCAGCAGGGAAGTGGACGACTCGATCTGAGGAAAGATAAAATGGCTGCATACGACCCAATGGAAGAACTCGGTTTCATTCACGACAAACAGCTGATATGCAGCTGCATCGGATTCCTCCAGACCAACAACAGCACCCGTGATATCTGTACCAAATACATCAGGGACGGGGACAGATTCTACGACCTCGTCTCCAGATACGAGGAGATCGTATCCTATGTCCTGAACAGGGACGGAAGGTCCGGTAACGTCATGAGGGAGATCCCGCCGTTCCTGAAGGCCTTCGGCGCCACGGATTACGGCGTCCTGCAGACCTGCAAAGAGTCCCTCAGACTCATGCCCCAGGCAGAGCATGTGATGAACTATCTCACCGACACACTGCCTACATTCGTACTTACGACACAGTACGAACATCAGGTGCTGGCACTGTCTGATGCACTGGACCTTCCGGTCAGTGTGTTCAAGAATTCCACCCTGTGTCTCGACGATTACGACATGAAACGTCCCGAAGGCCGCAGCATCAGGGAATACGCGGGAACGATCACCGCGCTGAGGATGCCCAGGAACATCTACAGGCTGAACACGCCGGTCGCCATGGACGCCGACGACAGCAAGATGATCACCATTCTGGACAACATCATGGACAGCAAACTGAAGAACACCGAAAGCAGCTCGCTGATGGATGCCTCCCTTCCTCTCGGTTCCAACGAGAAGGCATATTCGCTTCTCGACATCAGGAAAAGAACGATGATCGACTTCGACGGCACCGCCTACATCGGCGGCGATATGAACGATTATCAGGCTATGGACCTTGTGCGTGACGGCAGCGGTCTGGCACTGTCATTCAACGGCAGCGAGTTCGCCGTCCACGGATGTAATGTCGCGGTCATGTCCAGAGACTGTACGGCGGCCGCCGTATTGGTCGCAGAATTCTACAACGAAGGCATAGAGGCCGTATTCGATCTCATCTCCAATTGGGACAGGGAGACCCTCAGGAAGAGAGATTGCCCAGACAGAAGGCTGATGAATGCCATGCTCGCGGCGAACCCCCGCAAACTTCCGGAGGCCCATATCGTGGACCAGGACAATGTCACGGAGATCGCGGAAAAGAGCGACAAATACAGGACAAAGCTCCTGTTAAGCAATTATTGAGAATGGAATGGTGCTCCGGACGGGATTTGAACCCGTGTGTCGGCCTCGAAAGGGCCGAATGATTGGCCGCTACACTACCGGAGCTTAATCCGCCATACTGCCCATTATTTAAAATACTTTCCGCTGGATTTTTTGCCAAAATATCCTAAATTATCGAAAAATCATCCTCTCCAATGCAGTTGTGTACCAAAAGTATATAATATAGGCGAGATAACCTAACCCCTTATAGGAGATAGCAATCATGGTAGCAACAGAGGCACCTTTTGAGAGTACAGAAGAGGACGTTTCACGTGTACGTCTTCCGAATATTAAAGAAGGGGAGATGTTCGGCATCGCCGACCAGCTCCTCGGAGCATCGAAGATCAAGGTCATGTGCGAGGACGGAGAGTCCCGTGTCGGCCGTATCCCGGGAAAGATCAAGAAGAGGATGTGGATAAGAGAGGGAGATCTTCTCATCATCGCCCTTTGGGATTTCCAGCCCGACAAATGCGACGTCAGGTTCAGGTACACCAGGACACAGGCCGTCAACCTCAGCAAGAAAGGCAAAGTGCCGAAGAATCTGGACATATTCTGAGTCAGGAAAGTGTGACCGATGCCCTCATACGACGAGAAGTACGCTTACCTCGAGAGGCGTGTCGACGCACTCAAGACGAATAAGACCGGGGACGAGAGACAGACCGAGGGAGAGGTCTTCGACAAGAAGACCCTCATGACCGTCTACGATCTCATGACCGGCGGATTCATCGATGCCATCCACTACCCTATCTCCACGGGAAAAGAAGGCAATGTGTTCTACACCGAGGACGAGGAAGGAGAACCCTTCGCACTGAAGATCTTCAGGACGTCCACGGCGACCTTCAAGAGGATCAGCAAATACATCGAGGGCGACCCCAGGTTCAAAGGTACCGGCGGGAACCACTGGAGGATGATCTATGCCTGGGTCAACAAAGAGTTCAGGAACCTCCAGAGATACTCCGAGGCGGGAATACCCGTGCCGGAACCTATCACATTCGAGAAGAACTGTCTCCTGATGGAATTCATCGGGAACGAGAACGGACCCGCACCGCAGCTCAAGGACTGGCCGATGGACGATCCCACGGACATGTACGACGAGGTCGTATCGTTCATCATAGACGGATGGCAGGAAGCCCATCTTGTCCACGGAGACCTGAGCGAATACAACATACTGGTCCAGGACGGTCAGCCCATACTGATCGACTGCGGACAGGCAATGACGAACGACTACTTCAATGCCAAAGACCTTCTCAGAAGGGACATTGAGAACGTCAACCGCTTCTTCAGGAACAGGGGAGCGGACATAATCGATACAAATACAATATTCGACGAGACCGTCAACGGCTCGGACGATGAAGAAGAGGATGAGGAAGAATGAGATCTATCAGAATACCCGCCGACCGTGTAGGTACCATCATCGGCAAAGGCGGAGAGACCAAGAAGATGCTCGAGAGCATCTCCGGGATCAAGATCATAGTGGACAAAGAAGGCGAAGTTACCTTCAACGAAGAAAAAGAGGGAGTGGACCCTCTCAAGGCACTCCAGTTGATGGATGTCATAAAGGCCATCGGCAGGGGATTCAACCCCGACAAGGCCACAAGGCTGTTCGACGACGATGAGTATTTCGACGTCATCGATCTCAAAGAGGTCGTAGGCGACAGGTCCAACCAGCTCGGAAGGATCAGGGGAAGGCTCATCGGTACCGGCGGCAAGACCAGACAGCTCATAGAGGACCTGACCGGCTGCTACATGTCGGTCTACGGCAACACCGTATGCCTCATCGGCAACTCCGTAAGCCTTCCTGTCGCAAAGCACGCCGTGGAACTCATCCTCAACGGCAGCGAGCACGCGACCGTGTATCATTATCTTGAAAGCGAACGCCCCAGGCTCAGAATAGCCGAGATGGGCTTCGATCTCTGAGGGATCCATATGGAAGACTGGGTCAGAGACAATCTTGAGACGGCCGAGAAACTGGCCAAACTGGAACTGTGCGACCACTGCCTGGGCAGGATGTTCGGCAAAGTAGGCACGGGAATGACCAACGACGAACGCGGAAGGATGATCCGCGAGGGACTGAAGGAAGAGGGCATCGATATACCCGCGCCCGAGTTCTGCTCCCTCTGCGAGAATGTCTTCGACCTTATGGAGAGGTTCTCCGACGAGGTCGCCGAGAAGATCAACGATGTCGAATCGGACAACTTCCTGGTCGGCTGCAGAGTTGAACCGGAGGTCATCAAGAAAGAGAAGGAGATCTGGGAGGAATACGGCCTGGAGAATCCGGAGTCCATCAAGACCGAGCTGAACCGCGAGGTCGGAAAACTGGCACTTCCTAAGATCAACCGCGCCGTGGAGTTCAAACAGCCCCAGGTCGTCGCATGCGTCGACACCAGGTTCGCGGATGTCGCACTGGACATCGCGCCCATATTCATAGCCGGACGTTACAACAAATTGAGCAGGGAGATCCCGCAGACCATCTGGCCGTGCAGAGTATGCCACGGCAAGGGATGTCCCAGATGCAATAACACGGGAAAGATGTACCAGACCTCCGTCCAGGAGATCATCGGAGACATCGCCCTTAAGATGGCTGACGGAGAGGAGCACTTCTTCCACGGCATGGGCAGGGAGGATATCGACGCCTGCATGCTCGGCGAGGGAAGACCGTTCGTACTCGAGATCAGCAAGCCCCGTATCAGGGACATCGACCTAGACGAGCTCGAGGCCGAGGCAAACAAGTCGGAATTGGCAAAATACAACAGTCTGCATTTCGTACCTAGGGGGACCGTGCAGCTCTATAAAGGGTCCGACCCCGACAAAACCTACCACGTAAAGGTAAAAGCGCAGGGTAAGGTTAATAAAGAAAGAGTGATTGAGGTCTCCTTAGCGTTCAAGAATGTCCACATCGACCAGAGGACTCCACAGAGGGTCGAGCACCGTCGTGCCGACCTTGTGAGACACAGGACAATCCACTGGGTAGAGGCGGAAGTGACTGGGGACGACACATTCGAACTGACCCTGAAGACGGAATCCGGAACATATGTGAAGGAATTCGTGTCTGGCGATGACGGAAGGACGAACCCCAATTTCTCCGAGGCATTGGGAATCCCCTGTAAGGTGGAGACCCTCGATGTGTTAGCCATCGACTATCAAGAACAACCAATGAGGGATTAAAATGCAAGCATCCAGAGGAACAAGGACAAAGACCCGTCAGGTCCTTAAGAAAAACGTAAGGGCACGCGGACTCTCGCCCATCACAAAGGCCTTCCAGACCTTTGAGGCAGGAGAGAAGGTCAACATCATCATCGACCCCAGTGTCCACAAGGGAATGCCCTTCTCCAGATTCCACGGACTCACCGGCGTCATCATCGGCCCCAGGGGAGCCGCTTACGAGGTAAGCGTCAAAGACGGCAACAAGACAAAGATCGTAGTTGCACGCCCTGAGCACCTTGTAAAGAACGTAAACTGAATTTCAAATCGACCAAAGAGGTAAACATATGTCCGAACAGTACGTAAGCCTGGCGGAGGTCAGAGACCTCCTCACTGCAGAGAACGAGAAAAGAGAACTCCTTACTACGCAGAAGGCCGCTATGGAACACGCGAGGACGGTTTGCCCTATTTCGACAGAGGACGCAAAGGCTATCATCGCGGAGGTCAGTGAGATCCCCGATATAACCGAATACGTCGCTGTCAAGATTGCGGACATGCTTCCTCAGTATCCCGAGGACGTCCGCGCCATCCTTTCGAAAGAGAGGATCGCGCTCGACGCCGCGGCGACCAATAAAGTCATCGAGATAGTAAGTAAATACCTGTGAATCGATTACAGGGAGGGATTCTATGGAAGAGTACGCATATATTCTAGATTATTTGCCGATGGGAACACCGGGAGGTAACTTCGGAAAGAAGGAGCCCCTGTGCTACGCCGTAGGAGACAACGAGTTCAAACTTTTCGAACTCGTGCCCAAAGCGTCCATCAACATCGGAGACCGCGTCTATATTGGAAAGGACAACTCCAAGAGGACAGAGATCGACCACGTCAAGAGACGTATCGGTGCAAAGGAACTCTCCCGTGCAGCAAATGCGGAACTGGACTACGCGGTCGAAGCGATCGTCAAGGCCAACGAGACAAGATTCATCAGATTCTACAACGAGGCCGAACCGATCTCCATGCGCAAACACCTGTTGGAAGAGCTTCCCGGACTGGGAAAGAAGACCATGCAGGCCATCCTCGACGACAGGTCCAGGAACGGAGCGTTCAAGAACTTCGCAGACCTCGCAACAAGAGTTCCGGCGATCAAGACACCCGAGAAGCTGATCGCGACGCGTATCGTGCTGGAGATCAGGGACCCCGACAGAAAGCGTTACCTGTTCGTGTCGAGATGAGCGATAACGACATGAGACGGCTGATCTCCGAGACCGGCATCGTCCCGAAAAAGAGCAAGGGTCAGAACTTCCTTATAGACGACCGCGTGGCAGAACGCCATGTCGGATACGCCGATATTGCCAAGACAGACCGCGTCCTCGAAGTTGGACCGGGCCTGGGAGTTCTGACCAGAAAGCTCATAGAGGTCTCGGACCACGTCACCTGTATCGAATTGGATTCCACTCTGACACAGTACATCGGAGAAACGTACGGAGACAGGATCGAACTGATAGAGGGAGACGCCGTCAAGATTGATTTCCCGCCTTTTGACAAGTTCGTCAGCAACCTTCCGTACAGCGTATCCACCCCGATCATCTTCAAGCTCCTCGATTACGATTTCAAGAAGGCCGCGGTCATGGTGCAGAAGGAATTCGCGGACAGGATGGTAGCGGATGTCGGCAGTCCGGACTACTCCCGCCTGACGGTTAACCTTTTCTTCAGGGCCGAATGCAGGATACTCGAGAAGGTCCCGCGTTCGAGATTCAACCCCGCCCCGAAAGTGGATTCCGCATTGGTGGAGATCGTTCCGCGTCCCTCACCTTTCACGGTGAAGGACGAAAGATTATTCTTCAAGATAACCGAGGTCACATTCAACCACAGAAGGAAGAAGATCGGGACCTCGCTGAAAGCTACAGGGATCATCCCCAAGGATGCGGACCTGCCGTACCTGGACGCACGCGTGGAATCGCTCAGGCCCGCCGAGATCGGCGAACTGACCGATGCGGTCTACGACCTCAGACATCAGAACTGAACTGCCTGTATTCCGGGACAGCGTCCATCAACGAGCAGACCTGCACGATCTGCAGATTAGAGAAACAAGGTCATGAATCGTGCTAATCGTAATTTACTGTAATATGCCACCAAATTATCCTCGATTTCCTTCTGGATCCGAACAGCTTAGATGCGTGAATTGCAGATATACCGCCGCCTTACGCGTTTTATATCTTTCCTACAACTAATGATCGTACCCGGGATATCGAAAAACCATGTACGTCTGCGGTCTCACTTGAGCTTGCCGTTCTTGCTCGATCTGTAGAATCCGTAGAGCATAACGACCGTGATACCCACCAAGATCAACGACGAAGCTATCAGGAACATCTCTTGCAGGTTCATGACGCGTCATACTCCGCGACGATGATAATAATATCGGTCGCACGCGCGGTATAATCAAATAACGCGAATACATAACTGACGGTGATCACATGCAAATAGGGATCGTAGGAAAACCAAACGTAGGAAAATCCACATTCTTCGGCGCCGCCACCATGGCACCCGTCGAGATAGCCAACTATCCGTTCACAACAATCGAACCGAACAAAGGTGTCGCATATGTGCGCACACCGTGCCCGTGCAAGGAGCTCGGGGTCCAATGCACCCCTCACAACTCGCTCTGCGTCAACGGCACGAGGATGGTACCGGTGGAACTCCTGGACGTTGCCGGATTGGTACCGGGTGCCTGGGACGGAAAAGGTCTCGGAAACAAGTTCCTGGACGACCTCAGACAGGCCGATGCCCTGGTGAACGTCGTCGATGCGAGCGGTTCCACCGATCTCGAGGGAAACCCCGGAGACCCCGGAACATACGACCCCACGGAGGATGTCAAATTCCTCAGAAAAGAGATCGAATACTGGATGAGAGAGATCATCAAGAACGGTCTCGGCAGAATAGCCAGACAGGCGAAGATGCAGGGTACCAAACAGGAGGTCATCCTGGAAGAAAGACTTGCCGGACTGAATATCACGGAAGCACAGATCAAAGAGGCGCTCAAGCATGTGGAGCTGCCTGCCGACCCGACCCAATGGGATGACGACATACTCCTGGACCTCTGCACGGAGATCAGGGCGATATCGAAACCCATGATCATCGCGATGAATAAGGCAGACCTTGCATCGGAAGAGAACATCTCCAAGCTGAAGGAGATGGGGGATATGACCGTCCCTACCCTTGCAGAGACCGAACTGGCACTCAAGAAGGCAGCGGCCGCAGGACTCATCGAATACAACGCCGGAGATGCTGAATTCAAGATCAAGGAAGGCGTCAAGATCAACGAAGGTCAGAAGAAGGCCCTCGAATACATGGCCGAGAACATGAAGAAATACGGCGGAACAGGCATTCAGACCTGTATCGAGACCGGCGTCTTCAAGGTGCTCGACTACATCGCCGTCTATCCCGTTGAGGACGAGACGAAATACACAGACCACTTCGGAAGGGTCCTCCCGGACTGTTTCCTGGTGCCCAGGGGATCCACCGCAAAGGACCTCGCATACAGGGTCCACTCCGATCTGGGAGACAAATTCATCAGAGCCGTGAACGCGAAGACCAAACGTACCGTCGGTGCGGACTACATCCTGCAGGACGGGGACGTCATCAGGATCGTCGCAAACAAATGAGGTTATCATGGGTACATGGGATGTAAGACTTCTGAGTGCATCGTACCGCAACAGGGACGATGACGTCTCTATCGAACTCTTCGGAAAGACGCGCGACAAGAAGTCGATAACCATCCTGTACTCCGATTACAAAGCGTATTATTACGTGGTCGACCCGGACGAGGACGTCGACAAGATCCTGAAGAGGGACGAGGACGTCGTCTCCTCCGAAAGGGACACATTGTACTACAAGGGAGAGGAGCACGAGGTCGCCAAGGTGACCGTGAAGTATCCCTGGAAGGTCCCCGAATACAGAAAGGACTGGAAGAACAAAGGATACCATGTCCTGGCGGCGGACATACCGTTCCATCACAGATTCGTCTACGACATGGACATGGGCGCCTGCATCAGGGTGACCGGGGATGAGGTCGAAGACACATACGTCACCGACCTTACGATCAGGATGTCCTCGTTCGAGAACATCGAACCCTTCGATCCGGGCCTGAGGGTCCTGTCCTTCGATATCGAGAACAGCGTCGAACACGGCTTCATCTACACCATATGCACGGTGATCGGCGAGGACGACATCATACGCAACTGCGAATCATTATCTGGTCCGGAAAAGGATATCATCGAGGGCTTCGCAAAACTTATCGAAAGAGAAGACCCGGACGTAATAACCGGATACAACATCGACAACTACGATATCAGGAAGATCATCGAGAGGGCCGAAGCGAACAAGATGAAGGATGCCCTCCCCTGGGGACGCGACGGCGGACAGCCGAGGCTTGTCAGCGACAGGTTCCGGAGGGTCAAGGGAAGGATGATCACCGATGCCTGGTGGGCGGCGAAGAAGGAACTCCGTCCCAAACAGGAGACACTGAATGCCGTTTCCCTGGAGGTCCTGGGCGAGACCAAACTGGATGTCGATCCCAAACACATGGACGAAGAATGGGCCAGGGACAGGGCGAAGGTCATCAAATACTGTTTCAAAGATGCTGAGCTGGCACTGAAGATCCTGCTGAGGGTCGGAACCCTCAGGAAAGGCATGGACCTGGCGGCGGTCTCGAAGCTTCCGCTGGAGGATGTCCTCACCGCGGGATCGTCGCAGCTTGCCGATTCGCTTCTCATCCGTGCGGCCGACAGGAACAAGATCGGAGTGCCCCTCATGGGAAGGAGGAACGCCGAATCGGAGGCCATCGAAGGCGGCTACGTCCACACGATGACGCCGGGGCTCTACCATTGGGTCTGCGTCGAAGATTTCAAGTCGATGTATCCGTCGCTGATCATAGCGAAGAACATCTGTTTCACCACATTGTCTCCGGACGGGGAGATAGTCGCACCGTCGGGTGCCAGATTCCTGTCGCCTTCGGTCAAGGTGGGCATCCTTCCGCAGATCCTGTCGGGTCTGATGGACCAGAGGGACGACATCAAGAAGAGGATGAGGGCCACGACGGATCCGTACGAACATCACTACCTGGACGGTCTTCAGGCCGCGGTCAAGGTGCTGATGAACACATTCTACGGGGTGTTCGCCTCCTCGTTCTACAGATTCACCGACAAGAAGATCGGCGCCGCGATCACATCTTTCGCAAGGGACAACGTGAAGTCCATCATCAAGGATGTCGAGAGCGAAGGCAATCCGGTCATCTATTCGGATACGGATTCGGTATTCATCCAATCCCCGTTCCATGAACTGGAAGGTTCGATAAAGTTCGGAACCGAGATGTCCGAGAAGTACACCCGCAACGGAGGTACTTTGGAATTCGAGAAGATCTTCGAACCGCTGTTCACACACGGTGCGAAGAAAAGGTACGTCGGAAGGATCGTCTGGCCCGAGGCCAGCGATGAGCTCTTCATCAGAGGTTACGAGACGAGGAGATCGGATTCGTTCGACCTTCAGAGCGAACTGCTGACGGACATCTTCGAGAAGATCCTCGACGAAGACGATGCGGGCGCGGTGGCACTTGTGAAGAAGACCGTCCAGGATGTCCTGTCGGGACATGTGGACCCGTCTGAACTTGTGATATCCAGGACCTGCAAGGAGTTCAACACTTACAAGAATCCGGAAAGGATGGCGAACGTTCAGGCCGCCATCAAACTGAAGAAGATGGGCTACGACTTCATTCCGGGAATGAAGGTCTCGTGGATCGTCACCGATGCCGGCAAGACGCCTCAGGAAGTGGAACCTTTCATGAGCGGCGTCGAGTTCAAAGGAACTCCCGATTACAAGTATTATGCGGAACGTCTGGCACAGACGTCCTCCAGGATCACCGAGGTCTTCGGATGGACGGAAAAGGACCTTCTTCTGGGAAGTCAGCAGGCCACGCTTTTCGACAGTTTCGATAAGCCTCCGAAGCCGAAGAAGAAGGAACCGGAAGCACCGAGGAAACCTCAGAAGAAGAGCACCAGCCTGGATGATTTCTTCTGACCGGAGAATTACCTGCCCCTGCTCCGATAGTATTCATCGATCTTATTCAGGATCTTTTGATTGCATATCTTGAATGCTTCCAATTCCTTTTCATTGAAGTCCGATGACAGATAATCCCTGCAATCTGTCAGATATCCGATCAGTTCGGTCCGCAGATTCATACCTTTCTCGGTAAGTACCAGATCGAACTCCCTGCAATCGCCTCTGTTGACCACTATACCCTCATCTATGAGGATCCTTACTATGCGAGTAGTGAAAGATTTGTTGACATCCAATTCTTCCGACAGATCCTTCTGGGATGCCCCGTCCATACCGCCTATGGCTATTATGAACGGCCCCCATGAAGGAAGTACATTGGTGCCTTTCAACCTGTCCGATACGTATGCATAGACGAATTTCTTCATCACACTGGGATTGTTAAGATCGTTCACTATCATACTGATGCCGCAATGCTGTTTGTTTTGATAATCGTTTGTGCCGTCTCCGGAGGTCATTCGGAGGCGGCAGGGGTTCTGTCACTTCGCTTCGATCTCCGCAGCTTTGGTCTTCCGGTGGATCTCCTTCACTCCTCTGTCGTTCTTCATCTTCGGTATGAAGATCAGCGTGAACAGCATGATCACCGATCCTATGGCGAACGCATAGCATATGCTGGATCCATAGGTCGATATTATGTCGCCCACATACGGAAGCAAAGTGGGATCCGTCAGATAGTTGAGGATCTGCGTATTGTGCGGATATATGGCCCATATCTCTTCAGGCAGCACGTTCGCCAGCCCTCCGCTGAAGGATGAGGCTATGAAAGTGGCAAACAGACCCGTAGCCACGGTGGATCCGATCGAACGGAAGAGATTCACCATGGATGTCGTCATTCCCATCTCGCCGAGATCTGCCGCGTTCTGGGTAACTGTCATCAACACAGACATCATGCATCCGAGCCCCACCCCCATGATGAAGAGATATGCCAGGATCTCATAGATCCCGCTTCCTCCGTGCAGGGTCGACATCAGCAGCATGCCTGCCGCAGTGATGACCGCTCCGGAAACCAGCCATATCTTAGAGCCCGTGCGGGCCATCAAAACACCGCTGGACATCGATGTGATTATCATTCCGGCGACCATCGCTATCTGTATGAGACCTGATTCCGTCGCCGTGTATCCGAGCACGGTCTGCAGGAAAATAGACATGTATGCCATCGTACCCATCATCGCTATTCCGAAGATCAGCATCGTGATCGCACAATAGACGATAGTATGATTCTTGAACAGGCTGGGCTTTATCACAGGGTCGTCGACCTTCCTCTCCACGAATATGAAAAGAGCCAGCAATACCGCGGCCACCAGGGCCATCGTTATTATTTCAGTACTTAACCACGCGTATTTGTCTCCTCCCCAGGTGAACATCAGCAACAGATCCGCCAAGAACACTGCCAGAACGCCTATTCCCCTGTAATCGATCTTGTGAAGCGTATCCGCATTCACTGCGGGAAATTTCTTCATCGTCAGGAGAAGCACCGCTATCCCGATAGGTATGTTTATGAAGAAACACCAGTGCCAGCTGATAGCATCCGTGAGGTATCCTCCTATCAAAGGCCCTATGGCCGATCCTACTCCGAATATTGCGCCCAATATGCCCTGCATCCCGCGAAACACTATCAATTCCATCATGGAACCCGATAACCCTGCCAGAACCGAACCGACCATGAATATCACAGTGCCGAAAATAAGCAAAGGTTTGCGACCATAGTGATCTGAAAGCTTACCTGCTATGGGTATCATCACTGTCTCGCACAGCATGTAGGCAGTGAACACCCATGCATAAAGCTCCATGCCTCCGAGGTCTTCCGCTATCGTCTTCAACGATGTGGACACGATCGTACTGTCAAGACATGCCATCAGCATGCCGAGAGCCAGGCCCACCATGATCATGGTACGCAATTTAGGATCGATGTTGGTCCAATCCAACTTCTCCGTTTCATCGGCCATTCTATCACCAGGTTCACTAGTAAACCAATTCTTTATATGTAGTTTACTAGTAAACCATGAAAAAAGATACTTGAAATTCTCATGCTCGATACGTATTCTGAAGTGGCCTACGATCGAAAGATAATCTTACTGGATCTCTAACGCCTTTCGAAATTTAGTCGACATGTAGACAGAATTTCGAAAGCATATCAATGATTAAGATCCGAGCGCATATGACAGACTGTTCGGAGAAACAGGGTCCGGATCGCTGAACAGAGTACTTCCCTATAAAGAGGGTTTATATAGGTCATTATCTTCAACCTTATTTACAGAGCCAAAGAGTTCTGTCGGAAATGTGCCTTGAATGGTGAATCCGCAAAGGTGATTATTATGAGCGAAGAGACTCAGGAACAGCGCCCCGTCAACGGTAAGAGCATGTACTCCTACATCGGGGATGCCTGGAAGAACCCCAACAAGGGTTACGTTAAAGCATTGAACTATGAGAGAAGGATCCAGTGGAGGAGAGAAGAGAACTTCCTCCGCATCGAGAGGCCTACGCGTCTCGACAGGGCAAGAGCTCTCGGTTTCAAAGCAAAGCAGGGATACGTTGTCGTCAGGGCAAGGGTCAGAAAGGGATCCTTCCAGAAGAGAACGATCAGAGCAGGAAGGAGGGCTAAGCGCCGCGGTATCAATCAGATCACCACCGGCAAGAGCCTCCAGAGAATGGCAGAAGAGAGGACAGCCAAGAGATTCCCCAACCTCGAGGTCCTGAATTCCTACTGGGTAGGAGCAGACGGACAGCAGGAGTGGTATGAGGTCATCCTCGTCGACCCCGCACACCCCGTCATCAAGGCGGACCCCAAGATCAACTGGATCTGCAACAAGGCCAACACCAACCGTGTATACCGCGGACTTACAGGTGCTGGAGTTACCGGTCGCGGACTCAGGAACAAGGGTAAGGGTGCGGAACACGTCAGACCCTCTGTCAACGCGAATCAGGGAAGGACAAAGTAAGCCTTTTTCCCAAACTTTTTACAATTACAGCCCGCCCTTCAGGGCGGGCACACTTCTTGATCTTCGATGCGACCTGCCACAAGGGTCGATATTACTATTCCGTATAATGTGTTAACAAGTTGTTAAATAAGTCCATTGGATATATACGCCACATTATCGCGGAGGTGAGAGATCGGCAATTGAGACAAAGGACCTGAGCGTCATGCTCAGCGACCCAAAGATGGCCATAATAGCAATGGCCGTACCGTTGTTCATCTCTTATCTCGTATGCGAACTCCAGCTTTTCATAGACTCGTACTGGTGTTCCGGATTGGGCGCCGCACCGCTGGCCGCCCAATCGCTGGCATCTCCGATCTACAGGATGATCGTGGCGGTGGGAGCGGGTCTCGGAGTGGGCGCATCCACAGCGATAGCACGTGCATTTCCGGGAACAGAGAACGCGCGAACAGCCTCTGCACCCAGATCATAGTCCTGTCGATCGCAATCTCCGTCGCGATGACGGTCATCATGTTCTTCGCCCAGACCCCCCTTCTTGATTTCATCAGCGGCGGGGACGATACCGAACTGAGAAAACAGTATGTCATGCCGTTCATAATCTGCAGCTACCCCGTGATAATGAACGGGATAATGATCAGGTAATTGAGGTCCGAAGGGGCCGCCAAGAGATCGATGATGCTGTCAGTGATGGCCGCTCTGATCAACATCGTGCTCGACCCTATCCTCATCTACGGACTGGACCTCGGTCTTATGGGTGCGGCATTCGCGACCGTGATATCGTACATAGCGGTCACCGCGATAGGATTCTATTGGTACCTCGGAGGAATAATGTATGTACGTCCGTCGTTCAAAGGATTCAGATTCGTCCGCGAACAGATATCGGACATACTGACCGTCGGAGCGCCGAATTCGTTCCAGCTTTTGATCGTGCCGCTGCTGATGATCCCGAGAACGCGTTGGTGTACGCCTGCGGAGGGGACGCGGGTATGATAGCCTACCACTATTCGTTCTATTTCGTAACGCTGGCATGTATCCCGTCGACGGCGATAGCCGCTGCGATGATACCGATAACATCCGCCGCCCAGGGACAGAATGATTTCGAAAAGGCCAAGCTCGGTTTCAGATATTCGGCCAAATTGGCCATGGGCATATCGCTGATGCTCGGGATCGTCCTGTTCATTTTCGCAGGACCTCTCACATCCATGTATGCGCAGTCCCCCGAGATAGCCCCGATGCATACGGAGATGACAAAGGCCCTGATGATCTACGCCTTCGTGACAGTTGTCATATCGGGAAACGGAATATGCTCCGCGATACAGCAGTCCCTAAGATTCGCCCATTATGCAATGACGATCAGCGTGTTCAGGGAGATCCTGTTCCTGTCGTTCTATTGGGCCGCATCCGGCATTTCCATGGATGCGATCTACTGGTCTGTAAATTGCGTGAACGTGATAACACTGGCAGTCAATCTTATCGTAACGGTCCGTTCCGTCCGCACCAGAGAGAAGGCTTACCCTCCGCCTGCGGCCGCCGTATGATCAAACGTCCCTGATCATCTTCAAAAGGTCGGCCACTTCCTCATCGGACATGCCGATCGTCGGGAAATAGACCGGTATACCGTACTTGGAGACGTCCACATCCTGAAGCTCGTCCAAGGACGTTCCCCAGACGTATCCGAAGACCTTCTTGGGATCGTTGGCGTCGAGTGCGATCTCCTTGAGATCGGGGTCGTAGCTCTCCAGGATCGAACAGTCGATCTCAGATCTGACTATGACCTTGCATCCGCGTTTCATCATAAGCCATGCGGATACTATTCCGCGGTCGTTGTTTATCTCCGCGATGACGCGTCCCTGGGTCCCTATGGGAAGACCTGCGTGACACTTCACATACGTGTCGAAGATGTAGGTCTTGTTGTTCCTGACCTCCACATAGAATATCTTCTCGGGGTTCGTGAGATCGACCTTCAGGCCTTCATTGGCCTCGAATATCGCAGAACCTGCCTCACGGCCGACATCCATGCTTGTGAACGGGTGGTGGTTTCCCTCACGCCTCGCCTTCACGGCGAACGTCTGACCGGAATGCACCTTTCCCTGAGAATAATCGGCTGCCGCTTTGCAGATATCGTTCATATCCGCTGTGGTGACCTCCGCAACGGAGACCGATGCGATACCGAATACCTTCCTCAGCGATCTGACCGCCGCATCGATATCTGTGGCCTCGACATAGAATCTTGCCTCGCCTTTGGTGACCAGGGCCTCGACCCCGTCCGCCGCGAGCATTGTCAGCATATTGTCCTTTAGACGATTCTCAAAACGGGTCCTTACAGGAATGCTCTTGAGGCCTATCTCCGAATATCTGACAAGTATCACTGCCACAGAGTACTGTTATCTGCCGACCGTATAAAGGATTTCGTATCGAATTTTGAGGACAATCATGTTTATATTCCGCCCGTACATCGCCTGTACATGGACCCCGTGATCATTCTGGCCCTCATGGCTGTCGGCATATTCGCCGGCATCGTAGGCGCATTGTTCGGTCTCGGGGGAGGTATCATCTTCATGCCGTTCCTCACGATAGTCTTCGGACTGTCCGCGAGCGATGCCGTCGCAGTCAGTCTTGTAGGTATCGTGACGTCCTCCGTGGGTGCCGCATCATCTTATGTGAAAGAGGGAAGGTCCAACATCAGACTCGGACTTCTGTTGGAGATAACCACTGCCATAGGCGCCATAATCGGTGCTTTGTTGGCAGGGATAATGGCAGACTGGCTCTTGTTGTGCGTCTTCTCGGCCATGCTTATCTACAGTGCCCTTCACATGCTGAAGCACAAGGAGGTCGTGAATGAACCGGAGATCTCCGATAACGACGACCCGCTCGTCTTCGAATATGCGGGAGACGACGGAGAGAAGCACAGGTACAAGGTGGACAACATCAAAGGCGGAATGCTCGGGTGCGGTGCGGCCGGAGTGCTTGCATCGATGACGGGCGTAGGCGGCGGAGCGATCAAGGTCCCGCTGATGAATCTGTACATGCATGTTCCGATCAAAGTGGCCAGCGCCACAAGCAACTACATGATCGGGATCACCGCGTTCTCCGGTGTGATCATCTACCTTCTGAACGGCAGCATCCTTCTGGATTACGCCGCGGGAATGGCCATAGGGGCATTCATCGGTGCGTTGATCGGGGTCAGGATATCCGGACGTCTGAAGGCGACCTCCATGAGAAAATATCTGGCCGTCGTCCTGCTGATCATCTCGGTATTGGAACTTCTGAAAGCGGGAGGGATAATGTGAACGATTCCGGATCCACCGCATTCGTACTGAGGCTTTGCGTATGCATAGGCATAGCCGTCATAGTCATCGGACTTCTGACAGACAGCACCGACATCCTTTGGTTCGGCATACTGGCACTTATCTGCGCCCCGTTCCTGGGAATACTTACTACATTCGTATCCCTCATCAGCGAGAAGGATTGGTATTGGGTCAAAGTGGCCGCTGTACTGATCGTTGTCATGGCGATAGGGATCACCATCTCAATCATACAGTGAGGCTGAATTATGACGGGACCGAAGACAGTTTTCGAGAAGACGGATGACGGAGGGAGATTCTCCCTGCAGATCGACGGAAAAGAGGCGGGATACGTCTCGTTCGTCATGGTCTCCGACGATACGATCGATATCGATCATACGGTCGTCCGCAGGGAATACGAGGGCAACGGATACGGAAGGATCCTTGTGGATTCCGTCATCGGAATGGCGGACGCGAACGGATGGAAGATCGCGCCCAACTGCTCCTATGCTAAGCATGTCCTTGAAAAGATCGGCAGGATCCGATGATACGATTTCAATAAATGATCTGATTTTTCAACTATGTTGACATTCGACCACAGACTGTATAATTTGTACATTATCCATTCTTTTACATTATTCTCAATCAGAACTCGCCCCAGATATTCAATTCTATATTGAAATAATATTTTTGATATTATTTACAACATATAACTTGGAATATACATCCAACTTATATATTTCCACATGGTTTACATTTAACAGAGATATTATGAGTCTCTCGAAAATGCAGATCGCACCATTGCGGTCGTTGTAATAGTGATCGCTGCAGGTGCGGTATATGTTGTTATAAGCATGAACGGTAACAACAAAGGCACATACAGCGACGGTGCGATAACCATTGTCACACCTACAGACTATAGCGGAAACACTGCTGAACAGACATATGAAGAAGTACCTGAAAGGGTGGTCGTTGGATGCAACACTGCACTCGACATCCTTCTTTACTTCGGTCTCGGCGACAGGATCATCGGAATCTACTATATGGAAGAAGAAGTGCCAGAAGATCTCCAGGATGAATATAAAGAGGTCGCAGAAAGGATCGGAAGCGATCACATTCTTACCGGCAACATCAGCCAGGCTGTCCTGACCGATTGGGAACCCGGCTGCGTTATAGCATGGGTAGCATAGTCAGATGCCAAACTCGGATCCCCCAGCTACTGGAACGCTCTGGGATGCAACGTCTGGTCCCTCCGTACCATGGTCGACATGGATTCCATCGAAGGAATGGAACTTGACTACAAAAACATCGGAAACATCTTCAATGTAAAGGATCAGACCGACAAATACATGGATTCACTGGAAGACAAGATTGATGAGGTCAAAGAACTTCTGAAGAACAGCACTCTGTCATATGCCATGGAAGACGGCGTTCCCGAAGCCGACGGAGTATGGTTCTACAACAAGGCATTCATCAACAGCATTCTTGACGAGTGCGGCGTTACCAATGTCTTCAGCGATACGGGAAGCGGAACATCTCTCGCTGTATTATACGACAGAGCAGAGACCATCGACGTACTGTTCGTCATCTGTTACGGTGACAACACTCTGGATGAGACCGTGAACGCTTGGAAAGCCGATTCTGTTCTGGCTGCATCTCCTGCTATCACCAATGGAGAATATTACTCGATGAACCTCAGTATTTCGTATGGTGCCGATCCCACGGTGATCGATACCCTCGACATTCTTGTGGATATCTTGACCTGATCAGATCAAAAAAACCATTTCCAAACCCTTTACTTAATTTAATAAGGTACAGTCTATGAAAAAACTAGGGAACATATCAACAGTAGGACTGATCATTCTCCTCGTATTGGTCATGATCGTCGTTCTAGCCTATTCGACGTTTACCGGTGCAGTGTCTGTTCCGTTCGATGAAGTTGTGCGTATACTATTGAACAAGATATTCGGATACGGCGATATTTCTGATATACGTCCTGCTACCGTAGCGATCGTTTGGCAGCTCTATGCTCCCCGCGGAATGCTCGGACTTGTGGTCGGCGCCGGATTGGCACTTGTGGGAGTTGTCATACAGGCAATGGTCCAGAATCCTCTTGCCAATCCGTACATATTGGGTATATCGTCAGGAGCATCGTTGGGTGCAACGTTCGCGATCCTTCTCGGTTCATCCGTGCTTGCGGGAACGATCTTTGCGTCTTTCGGTGTGGAAGCATTTGCATTCATCGGTGCGATCTAGCATCGATAGCCGTATTCACGTTATCTGCGGTGGGAGGAAAGATCACATCGACGAAATTGGTCCTTTCCGGAGTAATTATCGCATCATTATGCGGTGCTTTCTCAAATCTCATCGTATATCTGGCACCTAACGCCACCCAGATGAGAGACCTTACATTCTGGCTTATGGGTTCCCTGAGCACGACTGGTTTCGATACCGTTGTCATGTGTGCGGTCCCCCTTGTCATCTGTATCGTGTTCTTCCTGACACAGCTGCGTAACCTTAACGCAATGATGTTGGGAGACGATACCGCAACCACGCTGGGGATCAATCTTTCGACCCTCAGAAAGGCCTACATTCTGATCACCGCGTTCATGGTAGCCATTTTGGTATGCAACTGCGGACTGATCGGATTCGTCGGTCTGATCATACCGCATATAGGCCGTGCACTGGTTGGGACCAACCATTGGAAACTCTATCCGATATCGATCCTCCTGGGAGCGATATTCATGATGGTCGCCGACATCTTTGCGCGCTCGTTAACCGTCTCGGAGATACCGATCGGTATCATTACCGCCATCTGCGGTGCACCCGTGTTCGCATACATTATGATCAAGAAATCTTACAGTTTCGGAGCTGGTAGCTGATGGACATAGTAACAAAAGAAGTAGACGTTTCGGTTCCCACCAAACGCATAGTGAATGAAGCCACCATACATGTGAATGACGGCGAGTTCGTAGGTCTTTTGGGACCGAACGGAAGCGGCAAATCCACGTTGCTGAAATCCATTTACCGCGTGATGAAAAGGGACTCCGGGGAGATTCTGATAGACGACATACCGTTGGATGTTATGCATCTCCGCGAGAGTGCTTTGAAAATGGCAGTTGTCACCCAACATAACTACTACAACTTCGAATTCAGGGTCGAAGACGTCGTTATGATGGGCAGAACCCCTCATAAAAAGGCAATGGAGACCGATAACGAAGAAGATCGCGAGATCGTCAGAAATGCCCTTAAAAAGGTCAATATGCTGGAATTTGCAGACAGGGCATTCTCATCGCTTTCGGGAGGAGAGCAGCAGCGCATCATCCTTGCACGGGCACTTGCACAGCAAACGCCCTGTCTGGTATTGGACGAACCGACTAACCACCTTGATATCGAATACCAGTTAGAGGTCTTGGATATCGTCAAAAGTCTTCATTGTACGGCCCTTTGCGCCATGCACGATCTGAATCTTGCTGCACAGTACTGCGACAGGCTTTACGTTATCAAGGACGGCCGCATTATCATGGAAGGTACGCCCGAAGAGGTCATCACGGAAGATATGATCCAAGAGATCTACAATGTCAAGGCAGCAGTAAGCCGCCATCCCAAGACCGGATTGCTGAACATCGCATACTATCCTGCATTCTTCTCCAAAGCCTATGACGACGAACCTGTGGACAACGTACGGAAAGAAGAACCTATATCTGTTCCCGATATCGCTGTCAACCACGCATAAACCGATCAATACCTCCTCTCCCGTCAGGGAGAGGATCACTTTTATTTACATGTGCCAGACATGCGCAGATGATCATCAGAACAGAATTAAAGGCCCTGCCCGGATGATGAGATACTGAATAATATATGAGTGCAAGGGATGGGATTTGAACCCACGGACCACTAAGGATTAGGCCCTGAACCTAACGTCGTTGGCCAGGCTTGACTACCCTTGCAGTAAGAATGCCAATTGCTTCCTTATAATTAATGCTTGCGATTGCCGTCGCAGACAATTCAGAATCGTTGAAAAGGTTGTTTGCATGCCCCTCACAGGCATGCAGGAAAGTTTACGGTGTTGTCAGAAAGCTTACGCTTTCATGATCTTCATCCATCCACCGGACTCGTAGATGGCAAGTCCCCTCTTTTTAAGGATCTGCTCGAACTCTGCCCAGTCGATGACATCAAGTCTGTTGTTCTTTCCTTTCGTGAACTGCACACCCTGAGTACCTTTGACCTTTCCGGGTTTCAGTCCTTTGTTGTTCGCAATTGTCTTTGCTTTTGCGAGATCGATTTTTTCCATTACCATTGGATTTTCCCTCCCTCATGCCAGATGGCATGCCGGAAAAAATATTCAGGTGTGAAGTATATAAAGGTTATGCGAAAAAATGACGATTTTGGGTATTTTTGAAGGTTTCCGAGTAACAAAAAATGAGCCAGACACAAAAAGTCACCATGACAAATAATATCAAGACGTTACTCTCTACCAATTGTCATGGGAGAAGCAATATCGGCCGTCAGTCTAGCCGCCGCAAAGAGCAGGCGTCCGACGCCCGAAGACATGATCATACTCGGAAATATCCTTGGCGGAAAAGGTAAAGACGTTGCCATCGGGATCGATATGGATCCGAGCAGCATGATGATGAGGAATGCCCTGGTATCGGGTCTGCTTGCAGTAGGAACGAACGTCTGGGATGCAGGTGTCATGCCGGCTCCCGCGGTACTTCTGTCCGCAAAGAACATGGACTGCACCGTCATGATCGGTTCTCCCGACAGCACCGGCAAGATCGCCGATGTCGTAATGTATGATTCCGACGGCGCCGAATTCAACAACGAGATGTACAGGAACATCATAACCAGATACAACGAGCATACCTTCACCCTTCAGGATTACAAGAACGTAGGGAAGGTCCGCCCGCTCACAAATGTCGCCAAAAGATACATCGGCAGGCTGACGAAAGGACGCGATGCGCATGGCTCCCCCATCATTCTGGACTGCGGATGCAACTGCACCGCGAAATGCGCACCCCAGGTCCTCGCAGGGATCGGATGCGACCTTGTCTGTCTGAACGGTCAGGTCGATCCCGAATACAGGCCCAGACAGCCCGGTATCAGCAAGACCGATATCTCCGATATGAACGAATTGGTCGCTGCCAACCTCGGTACCGTCGGTATCGCCCTCAACGGGAACGGCACCCGTATGGCCCTTATCGACGAGGGAGGAAGATATATCTCCCCCGAAGAGACCCTGGCACTTCTCCTTCTGTATCTCAAACCATCCGTACTGGTAATACCCGTGGATTCCACCTCGCTCATCACCGATGCATTCTGGGGAAATATCGGCAAGATCAAGACCGACGTCCAAGAAACAGGTTCCAGGAAGATCATCAAGACCGACGGAAGCATGGAGGCCACCACATCCGCTCTGAAAGACAACGGAGGCCTCGGCGTCACCGATGATTGGGAATTCATCTACGCCGATCATTCGCTCTGCCCCGACGGTATTCTCACAGGTACCATCCTTTCCGAACTCTCCGGAAGCAACAGCATACGCAACACGACAACATCGTTCCCCAAGTATGTGGTATTGAACGATGTCGTCCGCTACGCCCCGATAGGATTGGGCACCGTCAAAGACCAGCATGTCGTACATTCCCCTACTGCCAACCGCGAGATGTTCAGCAAGAAGATCGACAATGAGATCTCGAAGCTAGACTGCTCTGGAGTCTATACCGTGAAAGGATGGAGGGTCGAATTGGAATTCGGCTGGTTCTCCATTTCCTTCAGCACGGACAGCGACGGTTACGTCGACATCGTCTCGGAGGCCAAAGACAAGGCCTACGCCGTATGTATGATGGAACAGGCCAAAGAAATGGTCATCAAATGTCTCTGATCAGAAGACGAGTTCCAGTTCTATGACCTCGCCGCTCGAATTGTACGCTTTCCAGCTGGTTCTGTCGTAAGGCTGGCACGTTATGAAATGCACCCCGCCCATGTGGCTGAAGAACGTCAGATCCGCATCCGAGGCCTCGTTGGAATAACCCGGATGGGAATGGGCCGAACCGGACATCTCGAAATCCACCGGCGCCATCCATTCGTTTATGAAACTGTGGCTCTCTCCGAATACCGAACCGGGAACAAGGACCATCTCCGTGACGACCCCTTCCTCCGCCCTGTGAAAACAGATGAACTCGTCGGGATAGGTGGATTTGGCAGATGCGTTGAACCCGTCGATGAAATCCACACTTACACCGTATATCTTCTTCATATAGCGTTCACCAACTTCTCACGCACGCGCCTGTAGAAATCCGTATTGAACATTATGAATCTGGACTTGCGGCCGGATGCCATGATCGTGACGGAGCTCTTCCCTTCCATGGGGAACTCCTCCTGTCCGTCCGCGACTATAAGGCATCCCCTGTCGGTGATGGATTCTATGGTGACCTTCGCTCCGATGGGGACCACGAAAGGCCTTGATGCGAACTTGTAGGCCGCCATCGGGACGATGACCATGCCGTTGACCTTCGGATCGATGATCGGGGCACCGAGGCTCATTGCGTAGCATGTAGAACCGGTGGGCGTGGAAACGATGATACCGTCCGCACGGACCTCGGTCATGAGATGATCGTCCACGTAGACCTTGAAATGCCTGATCTTCGCGATGGTATCCGTGTGTACAACGACCTCGTTGACCGCATCTGCGAGGTCCTCGCTGTTGTAACGGGCGACCACCCTGGTCCTTTCCTCGATCGTGTAATCTCCGCTGACCAGTCTTTTGATGCCTTCTTCGATATCTTCCACGTCGACATCTGCCAGGAAACCCACGCCTCCCGCATTGATGCCTACGAGGGGGGCATCGTTCTTCATTAGGGTCCTGAGGATCGTACCGTCTCCGCCGATGGTGATCATAATGTCGACCTCCATGTCCCCCAACGGGGTACCGGGCCTGTTCAGCGCCTTGGCGATGTCCTCTTCGAGGACTATCTCCTGCCCGCTGAGCGCCTTGATCACGCGGTTGGCGTAATCCACGACGTTGGAGATGTTCATGTTCGCGCAGATGCCGTATACGTGCTTCTCCGTGCGGCTCTCCTTCTTCATGATGAAATCATAGACCTTCCTCTCGCAGAATGCGATGAAGTTGGAACGTATCTCGAGATCGAAAGGCATGTCGAAAGGCTTCCCTTCGAGGTCCAGGATCTCTCCGCCGGCCTCCTTCAGCAGAAGATAGCTCGCGGCGATGTCCACGACCCTGATCTCCCTGCTGTACTTCTCGGAATTCATGTAGTACGCCTCGGCCTTGCCTTCGGCGACCAATTCCATCTCCAAGGATGCGCAGCCGTAGGAACGCGAAGAATTGACCCTTTTCGCCAAAGCGAACGAATCGGGATGGGCACTCTTGCCGAGATATATGAGAAGGCACAGCTCCCTTACATCGACGTTCGATGCCACATGCATGGGAACTCCGTTCTTGAAGGCCCCTTTTCCTTTCTCGGCGACCATCTCGTCCTCTGTGACCAGATTCCTGAGGAGCGCCGTGTGGATGTTGCTGAGCCTGTCCTTTCCGACCGCCATGGAGATCGTGAACATAGGTACGCCTGCGATAGCGTTGGACGTTCCGTCTATGGGGTCGAGGACCAGCGTCTCCGATGCTCCGTTATCGACGAACCCTATCTCCTCACTGAGAATGTTCAGAGGCACATTGTTCCTTACGATGTAATCGAGGACCGTGTTCTCTGCGATCTTGTCGATCTGCGATGTTGTCGTGCCGTCCGCCCCCATACCGAGAGGGGATCCCCTCTCTCCGTCGGGGATCTTCGAAATGGCATCCTCTACCGCATCTGCGATCGCTCTCAGGGTCTCCATGAGTGTCATGATGGTTACTGCATTGCACGCGTGCGGTTATAGTTTTGTCGGCAACAACGGTTTTTTGTGAAATAAATGGGCCGGATGTATCGAATAACAATGCCGCAAAACCGATACATATCATACTCGGAACACTATGATCAACACATGACCGGATACATCCCAAGACTTGCAGATGAAGAATTGAAAGATGATCTGGAAGCATTTGGCGCCGTATTGATCATGGGCCCTAAATGGTGTGGGAAAACAACAACGGCCTCGCAACTGTCAAAAAGTGTTCTGAGAATGCAGGACAGAGATCAAAGGACAGGAATCCGGCCCTTGCAAAATTGAAACCTTCTGAACTTCTCAAGGGAGACAATCCGCGGCTGATAGGCGAATGGCAGGTAGCGCCGCAGCTTTGGGACTCGGTGAGGCTCAGCGTCGATCTGAGAAATGAAACGGGACTGTATATCCTCACGGGTTCAACAACTGTCAACACGGACAATGTGGGAAACCCATCCTTCATGGCGGTAATAACCGGTACGGAATATGCGTATGTCCGCGAGGACGGGGTCTTCGTACTGCCCATAGGATGCCTGAGAAATTGAAAGGCTCCTGTGAACCTCAAAGATTCAATATATCGGCACACCCATCGGCCTGCCATGGAACCTTTGGACGGAACCTCAGATACAGTATTCTCCGACCGCGGAAGACTTTTCACATTGTCCGCGGACCCCGGAAACAGAGTGTACGGGGAACGTCTGGTATCCAAAGACGGGAAGGAATACCGCGAATGGTCCCCGCGCAGAAGCAAACTGTCTGCGTATCTGACCAATAACGGCAGGGAATTCCCGTTCAGAAAGGACAGCAGGGTATTGTATCTCGGAGCTTCCAGCGGTACGACCCCGTCCCATGTTTCCGATATCGTTTCGGAAGGGAAGGTGTTCTGCGTCGAATTCGCCCCCCGCATGTTCAGGGAACTGGTGAAGACATGCGACCGCAGACCGAACATGATGCCCATACTCGCAGATGCCACCAATCCGTCCGAATACCAATTCGCGGTCGACGGCATCGATATCGTCTATGCGGACGTGGCCCAAAAGAACCAAGCCGGAATAATCGCCGATAACATGGAGATGTTCGGAGCAAGAACGGGAATGGTCGCCATCAAGGCGAGGTCCGAAGACGTCACATCCGCACCCGCGGCCGTATTCAGAATGTCCGAGGAGACCTTGAAAAAGAGAGGCTACAGGATCCTCGATTCCAGGAGTCTGGAACCTTTCGAGGATTCACATCAGATGATCGTTTTCAGGAAGGATTGAAATGACCCACAGGACCGCCTATGCCATTGCTTTCAGGGACGGGGTGTTCCTGATGGTGTACCATCCGAAGAGAAAAGGATGGGAGATGCCGGGAGGCCATGTAGAGGATGGGGAAACCTCCGAACAGGCCGCCAGAAGGGAATTCATCGAAGAATCCGGCCATGATATCAGGATCGTCAAGACCAGGGATATCGGATACTGCGACGTTTGCGCCGCTGTTCTTTTGGATAAGGTATCTGACGAATGCGAGATGAAGACGGAACTGTTCTCCGAACTGCCGAAGGATCTCTCGTTTGACAGGGAAGAGTACGAAGATACCGTTCCCTGGGCCCGGAATGCCGTCAACGAGGCACGTTGACCGACAAATTGTAAATACGGCCGACCCGATTGATTCATCATGTCCTATTGTCCGTACTGCGGTGCGAAGAACGACGATACGTCGATGTTCTGCGTCATCTGCGGAAAAGAGCTTCCCAAGACCGAAGGCCCCGGATTCGATCCCAACGATACTACGAGGAACGATCCCAACGCCGGTGCCAGAGGAAGTCAGCCCAAGTATTCGGAACACAGGGATGAGGGGATCATGATGATCCTCAGCATAATTTTCCCGGGATTGGGAGTATTTGTGGTCGGAAAATCTTTGGAGGGAATAATCCTGATGATCCTGAACATCGTCTGTTTCGCTCTCGGTTTCTTTTTCCTGTTACCGTTCCTGGGATGTCTGGTCGTGTGGATCGCAGGTCTGATCCTGACGCATCAGTACGTCAAAGAATACAACGATACCCTCGACAGGACCGGCAATCCGCCTTGGTGACGGTCAGCGGGAGACCCTGTCGAATCTTTTCTCGAGATCGTCTAGATGGTTGGGCGCTCCGATATCACTCTGAGATCCATACGGTCTTCCGAATGCATCTTTCATGAGGGAATAACAGACGCCCTTTTTTTACAAAAAAAGAATACCGATTTCGAGATTGCTATCCGACATGTTGACAGTTGATCCATTCAACGGACAGGTGCAACCTTTTAATACTCGTTGACCTTCCATCCTATTAAGCCTCGCCGCCTATATAATTGATCGGAGAATCAAAATATGGCAAGAATGCAAACAAGAAAGAAGGGCAAATCCTGTTCGAAGCGCCCTATGATCAGCGAAAACCCGTCGTGGGTTCCTCTCAGTGCCACCGAAATCGAGGACCTCATCGTCAGCTTCGCTAAAGAAGGAATGGTTTCCGCAAAGATCGGACTTATCCTCAGAGATCAGTACGGTGTACCTAACGTGAAACTCGCAACCGGCAAAACGGTCACAGAGATCATGAAAGAGAAAGGTGTTGCCGCAACACTTCCTGAAGACCTCTCGAACCTCATGAGGCGTGCGATCAACCTTAGTGTCCACATGAGGGACAACAAGGGAGATGTCGCCAACAAGAGGGGACTCGACCTCATCGAAGCCAGGATCAGAAGACTGGAGCGCTACTACAAACGTAACGGCGTTCTCCCCATGACCTGGAAGTATTCGCTCAGCAACGCAGAGCTCATGCTTAAGTGAGGACCATGGACGATTCCGTCCTACCTTCCAAACTTCTTAATCATTTATCTAAAGCTGCGGACATCGTCCGCAGCCACGATTACATTCAGGTATACTCACATTACGATGCCGACGGCATAACTGCCGCCTCGATCATCGCAAAGGCGCTTCTCCGTGAGGGAAAGGAATTCAGGGTCACGCTTTTCACTACCCTGAACGATCCCAACATGGAGATCATCAGGAATACTCCCGCAGAATGCATCGTCATCAGCGATCTCGGAGCTTCCTACATCAGGGAACTCGATGCGATGGACCGCGACATCGTGGTCCTGGACCACCACACCATCGTGGACAAGGCAGAGAGGATCTGCTACGCGAACCCGCATCTTTACGGGATCGACGGCATGACCTCGGGGTGCGGAGCAACGATGGCTTTCTTATTCGCCATCACACTGAGCGAGAAGAACTGGGACCTGGTGCAGGTCGCGTTCGGAGGCATCGCGGGAGACAGACAGCATATCAACAGCATCCTCGGGCTCAACGTCTACCTTCTCGAAGAAGGCGTGAAAAGAGGCCTTGTGGAGGTCATGGACGGTTCGCTCATACCTTACGGGGACCTGAGTTCGGCATTGTTCATGTCCACAGACCCCTACATCCGCGGAGTGAGCGGCTGCGAAGAAGGCGTCACAAAGCTCCTGGACGATGCGGGCATCGCACACAACAAACATTACAAAGACCTCACGGACGAGGAGAAAAGGAAACTCACCTCCCTCATAGCCGTGAAACTTGTTCAGCAGGGAGTGAGCCAGCAGACCCTTAACGAGGTATCCCGCCAGAGGTATTTCCTCAGGGATTGGAACATGGACGCCGAAGCACTGGCATCCCTCATGAACGGCTGCGGACGTCTCGGACTCAACGGCGTCGGCGTCGGCCTCGGAATGGGAGACAGGGATTGCTGCAGCAAGGCCATGGAACTCGAGACCGTATCCAAGAGGCAGATCATGGACGGCGTCCTCATGTTGGAGAAGAACGGATTGAAACAGAGGGAGAACTTCCAATGGTTCGACAGCTCCCAATCCGGATTCACCGGCATCGTATGCGGCATAGCAATGAACTTCATCGGAGTTCCGTCGAAACCCACCATCGGTATCAACACGTCCGAAAGCCTTGCCAAAATATCGTCAAGAGGAACTTGGGACCAGCTCGACAGAGGTGTGGACCTTTCCGTCGCAATGAGGCTTTCCTGCGAATCCGTAGGCGGGAACGGCGGCGGACACAAAATAGCCAGCGGCGGTTCGTTCGAATCCTCCAGACTGGAAGAGTTCTTGGATTGTCTGGACAAGATACTGGGTGCTCAGATCAGCGCCACGTGACACTGACCTCGTCGGTCCTGAATCTCTGCCTGACCTCGGTGTCCTCTATGGACATCCTGACCCCGGAATTGTACATTATATTCCCGAGCCACGCTATCATGGCCCCGTTGTCCATGCAGAACCTTCTGTCCGGACAGTACATCTTCGCACCGCGTTCCTTGGCCATGGTATCGACCATCTCCCTCAGGCGCATGTTCTGGGCGACACCGCCTCCGAGAAGGACCTCATCTTTTCCCACATGGGCCATCGCGCGTTCTGTGACCTCCGTGAGCATTCCGAACGCCGTTTCCTGGACGGACATGGCGATGTCTTCCAAACGTTCTCCGCGATCCTTGAGTGCCAGCGCAGCGGTCATGATGCCCGAGAAAGAGATGTCCATCCCTTTTACGGAATAAGGGAGATCGAGAAGCCTGTCTCCTCCCTTGGCCAATTTCTCAATGGTCGGACCGGCATAGAAACCGAGACCAAGCTCCCTTCCGAGCTTGTCAAGCATGTTGCCGATACCCACATCCTGCGTCTCTCCGAAGATACGGTATCTCTTATCGGAATATGCGATGATCTGGGTATTTCCGCCCGAAGCATAGAGGAGGACCGGATCGGTGCAACCGGTAGTCGCGTTGCCTATCTCGATGTGCGCTATGCAGTGATTCACGCCGATGATCGGTATTCCGAGACGGCACGATAACGAACGTGCGGCAGTTGCCGCGACCCTGAGACAGGGTCCGAGTCCTGGACCCATAGAGAATGAGATAAGATCCACATCATTGAGCGTGATACCGGCTTCCTTGACGGACCTGGTTATGATATCCGCGACGACATCTGCATGATGGTTCGCCGCCTCTCTGGGATGGAGCCCGCCTTCCGGCGGTCTGTACATGTCCAGAACGTTGGACAGGACCTTCTTCTCGGAATCCACGACACCCACTCCGAGAGTGTGCGCCGTGCCTTCAATGCCCAGGGTTATCATGATGGATGCCCCATGATAGTGGTATCATAAAAATGTGGTCATTCGGCAGGCGAACCGCCGTGCGACTTCCATTCTCTGAGCATGTACTTCAGAAGGAGGAATCCCCAGAATCCCATGACCACCGAACCGAAGATCTCTGCCGTGGCCGCCCCTACCCAGATGTAGGACAGGATGCCGAATGTGGCCAGATAGATACAGATGGGGATCTGAAGCAGGTTCCTGAACAGGGTGGAAATGAGTGATTTCATTCCCATTCCGAGAGCCTGGAAGAATCCGGAACTTACGAATCCCAGACCCATCAGCGGAAGTGCCAGCACCATTATCCTGAGCATCTCCACCATTCCGTCCCTGAGTCCGGCCGTGTTATCGGAATATGTGAACATTACACATATCTGCGGCGCGAAGATCAGCGTTACAGCGGTTATCGCTATCATCACCAACAGTATCAGTTTCACCGCGTACTTGTATGCGGTATCGATCCTGTCCACGCGTCTTGCTCCGTAACTTGCGGCGCACACCGGGACCATGGCCTGCGACACAGCCATCATCGGGATCATCAGCATGTTGATGATCCTCCAGGCGGATGTGAAGATCGCCACTCCGTCCGTACCTCCCACACCAACGACGATGATGTTCATTATCATCGATGTGACCGAGATCAGGAGCATTTCCATCGCGGCGGGAAGTCCAACCGAGAAGATGTCCTTACAGATGACACGGTCGAATCTGAATCCGCTGAACGAGAGTTTGAGATAGGTGTCCTTCTTGATCTTATACCAATAGACACAAATGAGAAGGGATATGAACATAGCCAGAAGTGTTGCCACCGAGGCCCCCATCAGTCCCCATCCGAAGATGTAGATGAATATGGGATCGAGAACTATGTTGATCGCCGCCGCCAGGATCTGGATGTTCATCGACCTCTTGGCCGCGCCTTCGGACCTGAGAAGGTTCGTCAGATATCCGGACATGAAGAACACTATGCATCCCAGGATGACCGGGTATGCGTATGCCAGACAGTCGTCGAGATAATCCGCTCCGCCTATCGCTGCCAGGATGTACGGTGCGGCTATGAACAGGACGACGGTCATTATCACGCCGGCGGCTATTGTCAGCATGACACCCTGGACGGCTGCCTTGTCCGCGCCTTCGGTATCTTTCGCACCGATCCTTCTGGCTATTGCCTGGGAAGCACCGATACCGATACCGTTTCCTATTGCGACAAGTATGAAGAATATAGGGAACACGACACCGACCGCGGCGAGGGCGGTAGAACCCAATCCGGCAACCCAGACCGAGTCGATCATGTTGTTCAGAGTCTGGATGACCAAAGCTATTGTTATAGGGACGATCATTGCAACGATCGCCTTCTTCGGGTCTCCCGTCAGTATGTTGACATCTTTGGTCCTTCTCGAGAACTCTGCCATGATTCTCCAATGAAGAACTCATACAAATAAGGTGCTATACTAAGGAAAGACAGTACTGCAGGATCGGCCTTTTCAAATGAGTTCGGACATCCTGTTTTTGTCAAAAACGGTCGTCTTTCCGTTGAATTTGATAATCAGACCGTCATAAGGTTTAATAATGAAGAGCGGATACGAGTGGATACTGGGCTCGTGGTCTAGGGGTTATGACGCCACCTTGACATGGTGGAGGTCGCCGGTTCAAATCCGGCCGGGCCCACCAGTATCTTCTTCATTTACGTTTCACATCAAAGCGATGTTCTCGCTGAGAGCCACATCGTTGTAGGGACATTTTCCGAGAACATCCCTGATCCTGTCGCTGTGCATGCCCCTTATCCTGGATATCTCTTCGGAACTGTAATTCGGAGTTGCTTTGGCTACGATCTCTCCTTTGCAGACGATATCGATGACGTCGCCTTTGGAGAACTGGCCGGTGACCTCCTTCACACCTACCGGGAGCAACGATCTGTGTTCTGTCAGGGCCTTCATTGCGCCGTCGTCTATGACCACGGTCCCCATGGAATGGGCCGCCTTCATCCAGCGTTTCTTCTTGCTGATGTGCGTGTCCGAGACGAATACCGTTCCGATATCCTCGCCTGTCGCTGCCCTGAGAAGGACGTCCTTCTCCGTGCTGAGGGCGATGATCATCCTGCAGCCCGCATCCTTGCAGATGGCCGCAGCCTTGAGCTTTGTCCTCATTCCGCCGGTACCCGTGCTCGACATGGTATCTCCGGCCATTTCGAGTATCTCCGGGGTCAGCTCGGTGACCGTGGGAATGAACGCCGCATCCTCGTGAAGGGAAGGGTTCTTCGTATACAGACCGTCGACATCGGAAAGGATCACCAACAGATCTGCATCCGCTCTACTGGCTATGACGGCCGAAAGCGTATCGTTGTCTCCGAACATGGGACCGATCTCCTTGACGCATATAGCATCGTTCTCGTTGAAGATCGGGACCACATTGTAGCTCAGAAGACTGTCTATCGTATTGTTCAGGTTGAGTATGGTCTCCCTGTCGGAATAATCGTTGAGGGTGATCAGGATCTGCGCGACGACTATGCCCTGCTTCTGGAAACTGTCGTTCCATTTCTGCATGAGGATGCTCTGTCCGACGGATGCCGCCGCCTGCCGTACCGGGATCTCCTTGGGCTTGGGTTTGGCGTTCATGGCCTTCAGCCCGATGCCTATGGCCCCGGATGTGACGATAAGTACCTCTTTGCCCCCGTCCCTGAGCTTCCTCACCTGTTCGGCGACGGAATCCATGAACTCGGAGGATACCGTATCTCCGCCCATTGTGATCGATGACGTACCGACCTTGACGACAACCCTGCCGACCTCTCCGAGTATCTCTTTCCTGTCCATGTTCATCACAGTTCGAATTTCCTGTTCATGGGAGTGTGGGTGAACTTCTTTGCGTCGTTCCCCACGTAATCCTTTACCATCTGGCCTTTTCCGACCAGGACGTACTTGTAGATCATCAGCCCCTCCATTCCCACGGGACCGCGGGCGTGGATCTTGTTGGTGCTGATACCTACTTCCGCACCCTTTCCAAATCTGTACCCGTCCGCAAACCTTGTGGATGCGTTGATGAACACATCTGCCGAATCCACCAATTTGGTGAACTGAAGCTGTTTTACCTTGTCTTCGGTGATGATCGCATCGGTGTGATGCGAACCGTGCGTGTTGATGAAATCTATCGCTTCGTCTACGGAATCCACCATCTTGATGGAGATTATGAGATCGTTGTATTCCGAATCCCAATCGGATTCCTTTGCGGGCACCGTGCTGAAATCCGAAAGGATCTCCTTCACATCGGGATCTGCTCTCATCTCCACACCGGCCTCTGCGAAATCCTCCGCCATCTCCGGGAGGAAATCCTCGGCCACTGACCTGTTGACGAGAAGCGTCTCCACCGCGTTGCATACGGCGGGATATTGTATTTTGGAATCCAGGGTCACGTCGAGTGCCAGATCGATATCCGCATCGGAATCCACATAGATGTGGCATATTCCGGCTGCATGTCCGAGGACCGGGATCTTGGTATTGTTCTGAATGTATCTGACGAATTCGTTGGAACCCCTCGGGATGAGAAGGTCTATGTATTTGTCCAGGGACAGGATGCTTGAGATATCGTCCCTTGTCTCCATGAGCACGAACGCCTCCTTCGAGATCCCCGCCTCTTCGATCGCATCGGTCAGTATGTCGAACAATGCTTTGATCGTGTTGAGTGCTTCGGAACCTCCTTTGAAGGCTACCGCGTTTCCGCTCTTCAGACAGAGCGACATTATCTGGGGGACCACGTCCGGACGCGATTCGAATATCACGCCGATGAGACCGATCGGACATCTCATCTGATAGAGTACCAGATCGCTGTCTAGTTCCAATGTGGCCATCGTTTCTCCGACCGGGTCGGCCAGTTCTACGACGTCCTCGATACCGTCTATCATTCCGGAGATCTTCTCATCGGTGACCTTGAGTCTCTTGACAAGCGCATCGCTCATCTTCCCCTGAACCTTGAGCTCTTCCGCGGCCTGCATGTCCTTTGCGTTCGCCTCCAGGATCCTTGCGCGGTTCTTGTCCAGCGCATTCGCCATTGCGAGAAGCGCATCGTCCTTGGATGATGTGTCCTCGGCGGAAAGAACGATCGCCGCACGTTTGGCGGCCTTAATCTGCTCGATGATATCGGTCATATTCGTCAGACCCTTGATAATTATCTATGCTTATAAGTTACGCGTGAGACCCGTGCCGGAATCCCCGGCACGGTCTCCGCAGAAAGGTGTTTGTTCGGAACGATTCTGATATAAGGATCATTTCTTTTTTCCAAGCTTGTCAAGTTTCCTCTGAGCGTTGGCGTCACCGGAAGATGCTTTCTTCTCGAGTTCTGCCTTCTTGGTCTTGTTGTGCTTGGTCAGGTCTTTTTTGGACATAGCCATGTGACTGATCGATTCAGGTGCTTGGCATCGAAGTATATAAACTGTGTGCCAATAATCAGGAAATATGACAAATATGCCAGATTCAGATGGCACAGAGTCCGTCTGCGAACATCATCACGCGGAGCATACGGCCGACGGCCTCTCCGAGATCGGTCCTGTCCGCATCCACCCAAAGCTGACGCGAATCGTATTCCACCCAGTTGGCCGCGGCGACGGCCGTCAGCATCGATTCTATATCCTGATCCGGGAACAGGCTTCCGGACTCTCCGACGGCGTCCATGGCGCGTCCGTTGTCGGTGATCATGAATGTCTCTCCGCCCATCTCGCGGATGTATACGACGAAGAATTCACCGCGGGAATCGGTCTGGGGAAGGAACACCGCATTCCAATCGTTATCCAGCATCTGGACGGAGATACTGTCCTTCAGATCTCCGAAATATCTGCGGACCGTTAGTTCGATATCCGTGACCAAATACTGTTCCTGCTCTTCCATGTAAGTCCCCGAAATGGCATGAACGCCATGATATATGAAGGAAGACGTTTCAGGTAATAGCATGGATATCGATGATGTCGTAAGAAGATGGAAGAACTCCGATCCGCCGCCGTCGGCGGGACCGGAGATATGGGACAGGAAATCGGTCCTTTTCGGAGATATGCCTCCGGCCGAATTCGGAAAGGATGACTTTCTCGATCTTATCGGCAGGACCTGCGAACTCAACAGAGATACACGTGTCCTCGATATCGGATGCGGCACCGGAAGGTACTCGCTGGCACTTGCAGAGAAGACCGGCGATGTGGTCGGTCTCGACTTCTCCGGCGAGATGATATCCAAGGCCGTTTCCAAACGCGATTCTGCGGGAATAAAGAACGTATCGTTCTATGTTGACGATTGGACGAAGGACCGCGACGACGACATCCTGAAAGAGAAGTACGACCTGGTCTTCGCCCGTTACACCCCGGCCGTCGATTCCCCAGAATCCCTGGAGAAGATGCTCTCGGTCAGCAGGGGGATGTGCTACATTACCATGCATTTCGGGAACCGCAACAATATCGACGAAAGTATCGGAGAACTGTTCGGAGAGAGACCTTTGGACCGCATGGAGAGGTCCGCCCTGATAACGGAGTACCTCTGGTGCGCCGGATACGAACCGCAGCTGTACTACGAGGACAGGATACTGGACCGTCTGATAACCCCGGAAGAGGCGTTCAGGAAACATTCCATGGGACACTTCAGGTCCAGAGTGCTTAACGAAAGGACCGAACAAATGGTCCGCAATCATCTCCAATCGATATCCGTTGACGGAATGATACGCGAGAAGGCCTCGGAAAGATCCCTGACGATCTATTGGGACGTCAGAGAGAAAAAGGTCTTTTCCCGCCCTGAAAGCAACAGTCTTTAATACAAAGAGTGGATTGTTTGCGCATAGCCGAGGTAGCCAAGCCCGGTATGGCGGCGGTCTCGAAAACCGCTGGTCCCTGACCTCGGGAGTTCGAATCTCTCCCTCGGCGCCATTACCACTCTTCTTTGACGACATCCGATCGCCGACTTCTTGATATCCGTCAAGAAATTGAAATCGGTTAAAAATTATCTTCGTAACCTAAAAAATACTGCAGAACTTCGTCCGTTGCTGGTACATGTACGGAGAACGCCGTTGTCCGGGCAGCGCATCTGTTGCAATGATAGCCGTCATCGCAGCGGCAGCCCTGATCGCCGCAGGCATCGGCGTTGTGTATCTCCTTGACGGCGAAGACACCGCGGATTGGAAGGAACGCTATACGGAAGAAGGCGCAACATTCTCCGATCCGGGACTGGGTTCTTTCATTCACTACGATTTCACTTTCAACGACGGAGAGGCCGTGGCCAAAGGGACAGCCTCTTTCGAATGCGTCGGCGAAGGGGCCATCGGAATGCTGGCCGTCGGGGAAACGAACTACTCCGCGGAATATGACGGATACACCCACAGTGTGTTCTCCGAGAAACTGTATCATTACTACGATGTGTTCGCCGTCCCGGACGATTCCGATTATCTGGGAACAGAAACAATAGGAACGTGCGACAGTAACAAAACGGTCGATGTCTACTACGATTCCATCGAGAAACTGACCTACTACACCGATCCGGACTGCATATACAAGGTCTACAAGACCGTACAGACCGATGGCAGGACATCCGTGCTCGCGGGATACTGCATACTTTGCCACGAAGATATCGTCCTGTCGGAAAAGATCGGTACGATCTACGGTACATTCGAACTCGAGAATGCGAAAGCACTCACCGTGCTTAAGGCATGGTACATCGGAGAGTCCGAAAGAACGTACATCATGACATTCGACGGCACGGACGAATTCCTGATCGTCGACAAGGAGACCGGCCTTCCGGCCGATTGCGCCGAAGAAGAGAAGACCGTCCTGACCCTGAACGGTACGGATGTGGATGTCACCAAATGGTCCAAGGTCCATTACACCGAAACGGTGGCCGGAGCGGACAACAAGAGCCTGATACATGTCTACACCGATCAGAACGACATCTGCGTGTGCATCGAAACGCTGACCGGCAGCAACGATTCGTATGATAAGGCGAGATACATCTCATCATGATTTCTGCTTCGGATCGATGCTGTGAGAACCGTATCGTTTCTTTCTGGCTGTGAGTAACGGCGCCAAAGAACGGGCGCACGCACCCGTATATAACATGTTTATTTGGAACGGACAGTACGATACTGTTGTTCCGCGGTTACGTATTTTCGGAACCAATCGGCCCATGTTCTTTCGAAAATGCGGATAATTATAATATAGTCTATAACCGAGTACTTTCATGGTGAGAATATTCACACTAAAAGAATGAATAAACAGGCAGGCGGAGCGCTTGCCGCAATAGTTGTCGTGGCCATCCTTTTGGTCGCAGGAGTTGTTGGTTATACTTATTACGAGAAAAACAAAAACACTTCAGACGACGGCGCGACTTTTGAGGACTTCGGAGTTGGAACTTCGATAACATATGAAGGAACCGGATTTCTTTCAGAAACGGAAGTATCCCTTAAAATGACTATGAAGTGTGTCGGATACGACAAAAACGCACCCGTAATGGAGAGTACCGTTATCGCTTCAATGACTGATTTCGAAATGGTCATGATCTCTTATGATTCGGTCTTCGATACAGCCAGTTCCACCAAAGTCGGAACAGAAACAATGGACACAATAGACGGAACGGTTACTGTCGATGTGTACGAAGATGAAAATGACAATGTTGCCTACGTCGGTCAGGCAGATTCCGGAAAGAAAAATCTCGCAGTTTACAAAATAGTGAACGATGATGATAACAGCACACTAAGCCTCACAAAGTATGTCCTGAAATCTTCCGAAGACTACACTCCCGAGGATATCGGACTCGTGATCGGCACATTCAAGTCTTCTACAGATTCAAGCAAAACAACTGGTCTGGAAGTCGTGGGCGAATACAAGGGAACCTATTTCCTCGAATTCACGTATGAAATAATGGATGGATGCTTTGCAGTCAACAGCAGCAACTTAGTTCCTATATACAACAGAGACCTTGGAACGACGACAAAGACGATAGGCGATGTTACCTATGAAGCTCACGGCTACTCTATCGATGTTGGTTCCGTGACCGTCGAAGGTAAACCATCTAACGGAGCCGTCAATGTATTTGTCAGTACAATAGACGGAGCAGCGACCATAATCATGATGGAAGATGTTTCGTATGGAGATAGCTTCGACGACGCTGAGGTCAGTAAATATTATACGAACACAGATCTCTGATCTTTAAACCGGGGCTCCGGCCCCACTCTTATTTTTTCTACCATCTCCTTTACCTGGAATGACCGCCATTTCAATCCATGAAGACATTGTCCGGCGATAATAAAGCATCACTGAATGCCCTTGCCGCGATCATTCTGGTCATTCTTTTGGCAGTGGGCTCCGCAACCGTCGGAGCGCTCATCAAACAATCGAATGACAACCCCTCCGAAGACGGAGCCACTTTCGAAAACCCCGGAATAGGCACCACTGCGGATTACATGGTCGAGAACTACGTGTACCAAGATGATGTGCCCGTCCTCTACGAGACCGACGAATATCACATAGAGGTCCTATCGGAGAACAGCGACACATATTGGAGCCTGGAGAACAACCAATTCAATCTTTCCTCGGGAATGACCATGAAAGAAACGATCCTCAAAGGCAACGCATTTTCCTATTCCGGCGAACTGACGGCAACAGAGAAGATAAAGACCTGCGACGGAAAGGTCACGGTGGACATCTATACGAACGAAAATTTCGAATATGTTGTGGGACAGGACGATTCCGGCCAGTGCAACAATACGCTGTACAGGATGATCTATTTCGGAGAGAATAAGGTCACTGTATACACCCTTGTATCCTATGATCTGCGTGCACATGAGGAATACGTCCCGTCCGGACTTGTCGGCCTGTCACTCGGTACTTTCTCCAACGGGGAGGACTCCATAGAGATCGAGGTCCTCGGCGAACACGACGAAACGCTCCTGATCGGAACATCCGACGATGCTTACTCCGTGTTCTACTTCTTTATCGAATCCGGTGCCATCATAGATATGGAAGATACGGGCACGAAAGAGATAACGTACAAGGAAGAGACCGTCACCGTCACGATGATGGAACGCTTCGGCATGGGCCTGTATTACGGAGAAAGATCCCTGATCATGAATGCGGCCGCTATGTTCCATGACAAGGTCCTTATCGGATTCTGTTACGCCGAATATCTTGACGGCGAGTACTCAGACATGGGCGTCATATTCCTTCTGGATGAATGAAAACCGCTTTCACAGGGGGCTTCGGCCCCCGATACATTTCTATATATTGATTAACCACGACCTCCATTCTTTATTCATGAGAAAGGTCAAGATAACGGTCATCCGGACGATGTTCAACGAGGACCTCGCCGAGGAATACGGTGCCGAAGGCCTCGGGAAATGCCCCATGCTAAGGGAAGGAGATGTGTTCTACGCGGATTACGCCAAACCGGAAGGATTCTGCGACGAGGCCTGGAAAGCAATCTACCAATACGTGTTCGCCCTTGCGCACGGCGCCGGAAAGGAGACGTTCTACTTCGGAGATTGGATCAGGAAACCGGGTGTGGCGATATGCAGCTGCAACGACGGACTCAGGCCCGTGATATTCAAGTTGGAAGCTACTGATGCGTGTTCCGAATTGGATTACGAACCGATCTCCCATTGAAGATACGGATATGACCCCGGCCTGCCGACAGACGTCACTATAAAGATAAATACAGACCGGGACATTCTTATTGGAAGATACGTCCAACGACCTTGCGGATAAGCGGATACAGATGCTGATCGCGTGATAATATGATATTCAAGTACCTCAGAAAAGTAGATTGGTTAATGATGGCAGCATGCCTGCTGCTGATAGCCGGTCAGGTATACTTCGATCTGAGGATCCCCGAATACATGAGCGAGATCACCGACCATCTGCAGATGGGCGTTGATACCGGCATCATCGTAGATGACGGGATGAAGATGCTCGGCTGTGCATTTGCCAGCCTGGCACTTGCAATTATCACAACGATCTTGGCGACCAGGGTCGCCACCGCCCTGTGCCGTACACTCAGGAAATTGCAGTTCGAGAATGTCGAAAGCTTCTCGAAACAGGATATCGACAGATTCTCCGCCGCATCCCTTATCACAAGGTCCACCAACGACGTTTATCATCTGCAGCGTTTCGTCGCGAGAGCTATCCAAGTGGTCATCAAGGCCCCGATAATGGCCGTTTGGGCCATATTGAAGATCTCCGGCAGCGCGTTCGAATGGACGACGATGACCGTCATCGCCATGCTGGTCATGCTGATCAGCATCACCGCCATCATGCATTACGGCATCCCGTATCTGAGGAAGATACAGTGGCTGATGGACGATGTCAACCGCGAGACCAGGGAGAACCTGGACGGAATGAGGACCATCCGTTCCTACAACGCAGAAGAATGCCGCGGAGACCAATTCGACGTTACCAGCGAAAGACTGCTGGACAACTGCGTATCGGCTGTCAGGATAATGTCGCCCATGCATGCGATACCGTCATCCATGCTGAACTTCCTCACATTGGCGATCTATTGGGCAGGCGCACTGATCATCAACGGGGTCATGGAACAGACCGAACAGATGATCCTTTTCTCGGACATGATCGTGTTCACATCATACGCCACCCAGGTCATCTCATCGATAATGATGGCCACCGGGATATTGCGCGGTGCCGCCACCGCAATGGTGTCCGCGCGCCGTATCGAGGAGGTCATCGATTACACCCCGAGCGTACGTGACGGGCCCGGGGCAGAACCGAGATCTCCCGGAGATGTTGAATTCAAAAACGTCGGATTCTGCTATCCCGGCACGGATAAAGAGATCCTATCGGACATATCATTCAAGATCGGCAAGGGAGAGACACTGGCCATCGTGGGTTCCACAGGAAGCGGAAAATCCACACTCGTCAAACTGATCTCGAGATTATACGATGCCACCGAAGGGGAGGTCCTCATCGATGGCGTCGACATCAGACAGTACACCCTGGACGAACTGTATGCCAAGATCGGATACGTTCCCCAGGACAACATCATCTTCTCGGATACCGTCGGGAACAACGTCAACTACGGCGCGAGTTCGGACCTCAGATCCCCGGAGGATACGGAGAAGGCGTTGGAGATTGCGCAGGCCGAGAATTTCGTGAAGAAACTTCCGAAGGGTCTGGACCAATTGATCTCGCAGCACGGCAGAAACCTTTCCGGAGGACAGAAACAGAGGATCTCGATCGCCCGCGCACTCTGCAAAAGACCGGAAATATATCTTTTCGACGATTCATTCTCCGCTCTGGATTACAAAACGGACAGCGACCTCAGGGCCGCCCTTGCCAAAGAAACTGCAGGTTCTACGAAGATCATCGTCGCACAGAGGGTCGGTTCCATAATGGATGCGGACCGCATCCTTGTGATGGACAAGGGAAGGATAATCGGATCCGGTACCCACGACGAGCTCCTGAGGACCTGCGATGTCTACAGGGAGATAGCCGATTCGCAATTGGAAAGGGAGGTGGCATTGTGAGCCGTCCGCCGGAAGGACCTCCCCTGAGAAAAGGACCGCGGTGGGCACGCGGAGGAGATAAACCGAAAGATCTCGGAAACGCCATGAAGAGCCTCCTGATCTATATGGGAAAGGAACGTAGGGCATTGTACCTCGGTATCACATTTGCAGTGATATCTTCTGTACTTGCACTTATCGGTCCGCAGTATCTGAGCATGATCGCGGACGGCATATCGGAGAGCATACAGACATACTCTCCCGTCGATGTGAAATGGGTCGCCTCCATAGGTCTTCTTCTGATCCTGATCTACAGCGTAAGTCTGATCTTCTCGATATTGGAGCCTTATGTTATAGGCGCCGCATCGGAAAGGGTCGGAGACAAAGCACGCCGCGACCTCACAAAGAAATTCAACGATGTTCCGTTGGGATACATCGAATCCCACAACACCGGAGACCTGATGAGCCGCATGTCGAACGACACCGACGCCCTGCGTACCGGTTCCGCCGAGTGCTTCAGCATGTTGATCGTATCGCTGACGATGCTTATCGGCTCGTTCGTCATGATGCTGTATACGGAATGGCGTCTGGCACTGTTCGCCGCCCTGCCGTCGGTAGCGGGATTCGCGATCATTTGGTTCGTCACCCACCACACCCAGAAATTCTTCATCGCACAGCAAAATGACCTCGGAGTGGTCAACGGGATAGTCGAAGAAGTGTATTACGGACACGATATCGTCAAAACATACAACAACAGGAAAAAGAACGACGAACTGTTCGATGTGGTCAACCAGAGGCTGTTCGACTCCGCATTCAAGGCGAGGGTCATAACGGGAACGGTCCCGGAGATCATGCATTTCATCAGCAATCTGGGATATGTCATAGTCTGTATCGTCGGTTCGATGATGATCTTGGACGGGATGATCGGATTCGGTACCATCGTTGCGTTCATCGTGTACATAAAACAGTTCACCAGGCCTATCGCGGAAATAGCCGATATCATTGCCAGGATGCAGTCGGTGGCTTCCGCGTCCGAACGTATCTTCGCCCTGCTTGCGGAAGATGATATGGAAGAGGTCCCCGAACTGAAGGGATTCACGAAGGCCAAGGGAGAGATCGAGTTCAGGGACGTCCGTTTCGGATACGATCCGGAAAACGAGATCATCCACGGTCTGAACCTGAAGGTCAGACCGGGAGACACCATCGCGATCGTGGGACCGACCGGTGCGGGAAAGACCACCCTGATCAACCTGCTGATAAGGTTCTACGACGTGGATTCCGGAGATATCCTCATAGACGGGATATCTTCCAGGAAGATGTCCAGAGCACAGGTCCGCGAACAGTTCTCGATGGTCCTCCAGGATCCGTGGGTGTTCGAAGGGACTGTTGCGGATAACGTGAGATTCACGATGAAGGATGCGAGTACGGAAGATGTCGTGGATTGCTGCAAGGCGGTCGGAATAGACGATTTCATCGAGACCCTGCCTGAAGGTTACGATACGATCCTGGAAAGCGATACCGCCATGTCTGTTGGACAGAAACAGCAGCTGGTGATCGCCAGGGCGATACTGAAGGACGCACCCATAGTCATACTGGACGAAGCGACGAGCTCGGTCGATACGAGGACGGAGAAGCGTATACAGGAAGCGATGAACAAGCTCACCAGGGGAAAGACCTCGTTCGTCATTGCGCACCGTCTATCTACCATAAGGAACGCGAGCCACATCCTTGTGATCAACGACGGAAGGATCATCGAGTCCGGAACGCATGAGGAACTTCTCGAACACAACGGATTCTACAGAACGCTGTTCGACAGTCAATTCGCTGATGCGGATATGATGTGATCGGCATCATCTGGTATTTTTTGTACTGAAATATTGCAATAGTATTAATATGCAAAAACATCGGTTCATATCTTATAACTGACAATGAGACCACCCGTCTGGGTGAGATGATCTCTGTCTTCACCGCAGGTACCATCCTGTTGGGAATCAACGTTGCGCTCGTCTCCGCATTCATGCTCGGCGATGTTACAAGCAGTTTTTCCATGGATCTCAAGGGATACGATATCATATCCATATTCTTCGGGATCGGAGTGGTGATCGCGGGAATATTCGCATTCAGGAACGGACTTGCTCCGCAGGCCATCGCCATGCTGGTCCTGGGATGCGCCAATATCGGATTCGCATACGCCGAATATGCCGGCGCGGATGCGACCACACTGTGGTTCATAGATGTTCTGGAAGCCATCATCCTCGCCGTCGTGGCAACGATGTCATGGCACGAGAAGGACAAGACGTTCGCCGTGTTCGCGATCGCACTTCTGATGTACTGCCTCGGATTCATTCTGACCGGTTATTCTACTGTCGCAGACTGGCTTCCCGGAGACTTCGGAACGTGGATGGTCATATTCTTCGGATTCGTCGCGTTCGCGATCTCCTTGATCTACGCCGTATCCTGCTGGTACACCGTAAGTGAACCGAATGAGGACTACGACGAGGACGATCTCTGAAACTTCAAAACAACAGTTCCGACGGCGCCAGCCGTCGGAACGAACCTTTCCTTATGATAGTTTTATACACATTTAGTTTATTATGAGATGCATGACCGATCAGAAGAACACCGGCCTCGACGGGGCCGCCTCCGTCCTGAGTTTCGGTACAATATTGATGGGACTGATCACCCTGGTGATCTCCCTTTACGTCCTGGGCACCGTTATCGGACCCTAAGGCATCGATGGTACGCTGTATTTCATCGTGTGTGCCGTATTGGATATCGCCGTTATCGCCGTGGGACTTTTCGCATTCAGCAGAGGCGTCAAACTGCAGCCGATCGCGATGATGGCCGTCGGAGACATCAACATAATATTCGCCATTGCGGTATTTCTGAACTTCTCCTGCTGCTGCCTCTGGATACTCGACCTTATCGGTGCGATAGTGTTCGTTGCAATAGCTGTCCGCTCCTGGCAGGATGAGGACCGCACGTTCGCCATGCTTTCCGTCTCTTATGTCCTGTTCTCGTTGGGAATGGTACTTGCGTACTGCGAACCTGTTGCCGACGCCCTTCCGGAGCATCTCGGATCCTGGTTATCCGCGATATTCGGTATCGTCATGTTCGCCATCTCCCTGATATACGCGTACATGTGCAGACGCATCGAAGGCATCGCCGAAGAGTGACGATATTGATGATGTTCCCTGGCCTTCGTACGACGGCCAGGGAACAGTTTTCAATGAATAAAGGGATAATTCGTATGAGTGTTACGTACAATTGTAAAAAGTAACATCATATTGCTTTAATATCAATACTGTACTTTATTATGTGTGTCTCCTAATTGTACAGAACTCGAATCCACTTTGCAATTTCTCGATGATCACAACTTAATTGATATCATAATAGGCTTGGCCGAGAAGATCGGAGAGGACAAGGTATTCGAGGTCGTCGCCGAGAAGGTCACAGAGGCAATAGAGGTCGATCCCGACGAGATATTCGACGATGTCATCTCCATCAAAGAGAATCTCGCCTATGCATCCGTTGACGAAATGCGCTCGGAACTGAGTAACAGATTCAGAAAGGAGATCTCCATGCTCTATGCCGCTAAGCGCTACGACGACATCAGACAATTCCTGTGCGAGATAGTCGTCGGACTGAGGACGAAGGAAGGTAACATTCCGGAAGATGTCCAGAGGACCGCAGACTATTGCGCCGACAGCATCGAAGCTCTCGTAAAAGAGAAAGGTGTCGAGAATCTTACCATAAGCAAACGCGCCGAATGACCGGATCGTTCGATACCATCATCCCCTTTTTTCGGGCCTATGACGTACAGTACTAATTGTAGTATCCGCTTTTTAAGTGGATTTCCGGCCCTGTTGCAATTATGACAACAAACGTGTCGGAATTGGAAATGAAATTGAATTGCCTTGAGAACGAACAGATGATCGCGGCCATGATAACGATCGCCGAAGAGATCGGCGAAGAAAAGATCATGAGATCTGTGAGAAAGGCCCTGAGCGATACCATAAGCATGAACAGGGACGATATCCTCGCAGATGTCTTCGATGCCAGGAACCTTGATATCGACGACTTCCTCGATCTGAACGGACGCGGATATGTCCACATGAAAGATACCGAGAGATGCGCCAGGATGCATCTTTACAACAACTTGGTATTGATACAGTCCGACATCTTCCTGCTGGAAACATTCGGAAAGACGGATGACGCAAAGGAATATCTCGGAACGGTCATCGAAGGCCTCAGGACCCCGCAGGACGGACTTCTTGAATGCTTTGCGCCGGGTTTCGCGAACGAGTTCGCGGATCATCTGGAAGAGTGCGCAGAGAAAGGAGATCTGTCGGGAGGATTCGAGTTCTTCTGAACATAGACAGACGCGGGAGGCCACAAACCATTTCAATTCCTCCAACTCGGTAGCGTTGAGTATACGTTTTTGACGCTACCGAGTTAAAGAAAAAACGAGGATTTCTCCTCGATAAAAAGTTTAGTTAACAGTTTCAACATCGCGCTTGGCCATTTCATTCATCTGTCTCTTAGACAATGCACTGTTTAGAAGAACATGAGGCTTCCCCAAATGGGTTATCACTTCACAATCTACTCCGTAGACCTTAGAGATTGATTCTGCTGAGATTACTTCCTCGGGCCTTCCATCCTTGTACACAACGCCTGGCTCAGACATCATAATGATCTCATCTGCAAACTGGGCAGCTATGTTCAAATCATGACTGATCATAATAACCATCATATCTGATTCCCGAGATATTGCTTTGAGTAGCTCGGTCACATACATCTGGTGTTTGACATCCAGATTTGATGTGGGTTCATCCAGAATCATAATCTTCGGTTCTTGGACCAACCCTTTACAAAGATTCACTTTTTGACATTGACCCGCTGACAACCCATTGATGTCCCTCATAGAATAATCTTCCATGTCCATCAATTTAAGAGATCTATGAACTATGTCCAGATCTTCCTCGTCAGTCCTCCATTTCTTAGGATCATATCTTCCGAGCAGAACAACATCCATAACAGTCATCCTGAAACTATATCCTTGAGAAACAGGGATGAAACTCATAAACTGTGCCAGATCCTTAAAGGAATAATCGGATATGCTCTTTTCATCGATCAACACATCTCCAGACACAGGTTTCAAAAGCTTGTTCATGCATTTGACCAGGGTTGACTTTCCCACTCCATTCGGCCCAATGATACAATACAGCTTACTGCCTTCGAATGTCAGATTGATGTTGTTCAATATCATCGGCCCATCACCGTAACGATAACACAGATCTTTCACTACTAGCTCCATGATATCACCACGCACTCTTTTTCTGCTTCACGATCAGGTACAAGAACAATGGACCTCCAATGAATGCAGTTACGATACCTACAGGCAATACACTGGGCACAATGATTGTACGGCCGACCAGATCGGCGAAAAGTAACAATGCCACACCGAATGCCAAAGATGCCGGGATCAAATAACGGTTATCAGATCCAATGAACAACCTTACGATATGCGGACACACAAGTCAGATAAATCCGATCAGACCTGTGAAACTTACTACAGTTGCAGAGATCAGAGCGATCAGAATGATGGTAATCATACGCAATTTGTCTGCATCGACACCAAGCATCTTTGCACTTTCATCCCCCGGCATCAAAACATTAAGTTGTCTGGATAACAGCTGTATCGCAATTATTCCGACGATAACAAATGGCATCATGACCATTACATCTTCCCATCTGGTACCGTCCAGAGAACCTACTGTCCACTGGAAAAGACTGGATAAGGCATCGGGATTTGCGTACATTTTGATCAACGATGTACATGCATTAAAAATGTACATGACTGCGATTCCCGCCATGATCATAGTCGTCGGCGATGCACCCTTCATCTTCGATACAAGTATGATTACACCCGTTGGCACTAATGAGAAAATAAACGCATTGGCCACGACCATGTATCCGCCGTTTGCAAATGATACTCCTATCATATCGCAAGTGTTGCACCGAAACCCGCTCCGGACGATATACCTGTAGTATATGGATCTGCCAGCGGATTCTTTAAAACGCTCTGCATGGTCGCACCTGCAACCGCCAGGGCAGCTCCGGTAAGAACTCCAGTCATTATCCTGGGCATACGCAGATCCCAGATCACATAGTCCTTGGTCACATCCTGAATATTGCCAGTGATATGCTGATAAACAATCTCAAACGACTCAAAAAACCAATATCATACTGCCCAGCGGTCAGAGATACTCCCATAACAACTATGGCAATCAAACCGCAGATAACAATGAATGACAGCTTTACAGCAGTACTTCTTTTATATTCACGATTAGCACTGACGCGCTCTTCCTTGGCTTTCTCGGAATCGTCCTTCCACAACGCTATGGAATCAACGACACACTCGCTATAAGATTCGCTCTTATTTTCTGTCATATTAATTAAAAGAAAGAAGCGTCCCTGAAGGGACGCTGATTATTCAACTGTCCATCCTATCAACATACTCTTCATATGCTGTTCCGGTGTAACGCCAGGCCATGTTGTTCACATCAACCGTCTGGTTGGTGAAATTATCGAACCAATACTGCCTGTCTTCCAGACCCTGATCCTCGGTAAAGAGTTGCGGGTACAGCACAAATGCCACATATGTCAATAGTGAGAATCCAGAGAAACCGCCGAATCCGTATGTTGTTCCTCCAATTCTCCCCTGCTCATATGCGGGACACTGAACAAAATATTCAATGGACGCCTCGAAACGCGCATTATATGATTCATTCGTAGAACCCAGACCGCTTCCTTCCTCCATAATCAGAATATAATCAAAAAGACCATTTTCATTTTCAGAGAGGAACCATTCTGCCGTTCTGTAAGCTCTGTTCTTAGTCTCATATGTAGCATCTTCAAGATCAACAACATTTGCAATCTGACTGACCAATGAATATGAACCAGTACCTTCACACTCGATCCTGATATTCGAAGACTGCTTTGTGTACATCAACGGAAGTATGACCGTAGCTACATCGTCTTCATCGAGAGTGTCAATGGCTGTTTTCAGTTTGTTAAGAATACCATTACACCAATCAACATATTCATGTGCCGCATCTTCCACCTGGAAGAATATTCCCATCATCAAAGCAGTTGAAAGGCAATTCATTCCTTCCCATCCAAGACAAATAATATCTATTGTCTTACCTGCTTCTTCAAAGTCTGTAATCAAATCCTCAGTAGATGAGGAAGCATTTCCATGACAGATCAATGCAGATATTCCGCTAGCCAGAATTGCTTCTGCGGTCATTGCATCCCTGCTTCCGAGATCAAAAAGATTTTCGATACCTGGATATTTCTCTGCATTAGATGCATTTGACTGCGTACTTGTATCAACGGCAGCTACCTTATCCCAAATTCCCAGTATGACTGTAAGCTCTGCCTGCTGTCAGAAGCTCGTACCGATCGTTCCTGTAATGGGATAGTGAATCGTCCTTACTGAATCAAAATAATTGACGTAGTAAATGATCGTCTCCTTTCCATCGATTATATTCTGAACGACTTCGACATCGGAAGCAGTTATTTCTCCATCCTGGTCAGCATCCGCGTAGGGATAGTCGGTTTCAGTATAATTTTGATTAACTATCAGATCATTCAATACATCGATATCTGCACTGCTGATAGTATCGTCATTATTTGCATTTCCGTAGATCTTGACGTCTCCTGCATAACTCACTGACGTTTCTTTGTTATTATTATTCAGAACATAAATAGCGCCTGTGAGTCCTGCAGCGAGAAGAATCACCACTACTATTATGGCTGATACTTTTTTATCCATTTTTTCTCTCAGTATTTATTAGTTTCATCGAAAATTTTCTTGTTTCGACTACTCGTTAATAAGCATATTGGATTAAACATCCAATATGTAATTAATAGCTGTATATTTAATGATAACTAGGGCGCATTTATCTTAAAAAACATAAACTAATTGAAAACAGACTCAGAAATTCAAATAGTGAACATAATAGTCGAGATGGGCTCTATAATCATTCAAATTAGTTCTAACACCGATACCTTAATTAGCCATGCCGCAGCTTTCCAATCAATGAATCCTGATGATTCTCTGGCGGACATTCTGTCTGAATCGGCCATTACTGCAATAGTCGATAAAGACAAAGAATCAAACGAATCATACAGGCCAAAGCTGATCTACAACGATTTTGAAAAGAAGATCAAAGTCAGCACATCCATCGTTTCCGAACTGGACAAATGCGAATCTTTCGACTTCTCCGTTGCATTCATAACAATGGGCGGAATCACAGGACTGTTCCAGAAATTCGAAGAATTGAAAGAACGTCAGGTCAAAGGACGCATAATCACAACCGATTATCTGAATTTCAGCGATCCGAACGCTCTGAAATGGCTGCTGAAAAACACCGATTTCGAAATCAGAATGTACGAGAAGGACAGCTTCCACACAAAAGGCTACATCTTCCACGGAAAAGATGTTGACACGATGATCATCGGAAGCTCCAATCTTACCGCGGATGCTCTCGCAGTCAACAAAGAATGGAATCTGAAATTGTCTTCTTTAGACGACGGAGAACTCCTCAGAGATACGATATCCGAATTCGAAACAATGTGGTCGGATTCTACCGTTCTCACCGACGAATGGATCGATGATTACATCCCGAGATACAAAAGAGCCAGGATGGAACGTTCAAAGGAAATCTTCACCGAAAAAGGATACGATCTTCTCCAGCCCAACGATATGCAGAAAGAGGCTCTGATCAATCTGGATAAAATACACCGTGACGGCAAAGACAGAGCTCTTCTGATATCCGCTACAGGTACGGGAAAAACCTATCTTTCGGCTTTCGACGTCAGAGAATTCGGTGCCAAAAAAGTCCTGTTTCTGGTTCACAGAGAACAGATTCTGAAAGATGCAAAGAACAGCTACGGCAAAGTCCTGGGGTCAAAATTCACATACGGAATTCTGTCCGGCAACAGCAAGGATTACAACGCGGATATGCTGTTTTCAACCATCCAGACAATGTCGAAAAAAGAAGTGATGGAACATTTCCAAAGAGATCACTTCGATTACATCGTGTGCGATGAAGCCCATCACGCATTCTCGGATTCCTACAAACGCATCATCGACTATTTCCGTCCGAAATTCATGCTCGGAATGACCGCAACTCCGGAGAGAATGGACGGAGGAGATGTTTTTGCTTTATTCGATCACACCATAGCATACGAAATCAGACTTCAGAAGGCTATGGAACAGGATATGCTCTGTCCCTTCCATTATTTCGGAATTTCCGATATCACCGTGAACGGAAAGGCTCTGGACGACAACACATCATTCAACACGCTGACATCCGACGAACGTGTCAAACACATCCTTGACAAAGCCGACTATTACTCGCATACCGGCGGCAGAGTGAAGGGATTGATCTTCTGCAGCAGAACAGACGAAGCGAGAGTTCTTTCCGATAAGATGAATGATAGAGGATTGAGAACTCTGGCACTTTCCGCAAACAACACTCCCGACGAAAGAGAGGCTGCGGTCGAAAGACTTGAAAAGGACACCGGCGACGATTGTTTGGACTATATTCTAACGGTCAACATCTTCAACGAAGGAGTGGACATTCCCGCCATCAATCAGATCCTCATGCTCAGACCTACGGAATCGGCCATCGTGTTCGTTCAGCAGCTCGGAAGAGGCCTCCGTAAGGCGAATAACAAAGACTACGTGGTCATCATAGACTTCATCGGAAATTACACCAACAATTTCCTGATTCCAATTGCGTTCTCCGGAGACAGGTCCTGCAACAAAGACAACGCCCGCAGATATCTGATAAGCGGCAACAGCATCGTTCCCGGATGCTCCAGCGTCAACTTCGATACGATCACGAAAGACAGGATCTACGATTGCATCAACAGAACGAATCTTTCCAAGCTGGCTACTCTGAAATACGAGTACAGCAACATGAAAGTGAGATTGGGAAGGGATCCGACTTTGGTCGAATTGTACGAGAACGGATCGCTGGATCCCAGAGTTGTCGTGGATTACTCCGAAAGCCTGTATGATTTCAGAAACAAACTGAAAATCGCAACGGATAAGATGTCCGAAGACGAAATCAAAGTTCTCAGATTTGTCTCTACACAATTCCTGAACGGAAAAAGACCGGAAGAATTGGTGATACTGAACGAGGTGGTCAGGAATGGGAAGATCAGAATCGAAGATCTGCTGTCCAGAGGATACAGTAAGAAATCGATCGAGTCTGCGGTTTCCATTCTTACCGGCGGATTCGTTGTGGAAGCGACTGCGAAAAAATATCCTTACAGAAACCTGATTGTAAAAAGAGAAAACAAACTTGTGCTCAGTCCGGTTCTGTCGGAGTACCTCCGGGATCTCCCGTTCAAATCGTATTTCGAAGACGTGATCAAATGCGGATTGGAGATCAACAGGAAAGAATATTCCGATTGCGATGAAGCTGGATTTGTTCTGTTTTCCAAATATTCCAGATCGGACGTCTGCAGAATCCTGAATTGGGATAAGAACGAGTATTCTACGATCTACGGTTACAGGATTAAGCACAACACATGTCCGATTTTCGTTACATACAATAAAGACGAAGATATCAGCGAGACCACGAAGTACGATGACCGTTTCATCGACAGGAACACTTTCAGCTGGATCACACGTTCGAGAGTGAAGATGGACAGCCCGGAAGTTGTAGCGATCAGAAATTACAGGAAAACCGGCATGGTTATTCCTTTGTTTGTCAAGAAGGCAGACGGAGAAGGAACGGACTTTTACTACATGGGATTGGTTGATCCGATTGTCGATAAGATGAAAGAATCGGAGACCGGCGGAGAGAGTGTTGTGAATATTCCAATGAAACTTAGATGTACAATTGATGACTCCTTATTCACGTATATTGCTCAATAACTGCAATGGTACACTACCGAACAGTGCACAATGTGTACACTATTTTCCAAGAGATCTATTTACTTTTTGAACCATGCCACTTTGGTACCATGAGCGAGATGAAATGGGCAACAGAACCAATGAAAGATCTTTTGGAGAAAAAAATTGTTGTCCCTGATTATCAAAGAGACTATTCATGGACAAATGAAGAGGTTGCTGACTTTCTTAGCGATTTGCACTCCTTTATCAACAGCAATGATGAAGAATATCTGTATGGACAAATCAAAACTCACTTTGGAAACAATACGCGCTACATAATAGATGGACAACAAAGGTTGTGCACTTCAGTGATTTATCTAAAAGTAATATGGGATATCGCAGAAAAACTAAAGGAAGAAAATTCCAAAGCAGAAAACCTCTGGGAAATGACGTACGCTCTTCGTGAATGTGTTGGTGAAAAACAAGAAAACGGCGATTTGCGTGCCAATTTAACAATGGGCGGATCCAACAAAGTCTTCTTCAAAGATTACATAATTGATGGAGATCACAGCATTAAAGCCAGTAATAAATCCAACAAAAGAATTGCAGCAGCCTATGCTTACATATTCAAGTACATATCAGAATTGCTAGAAGGACTTTCTTTTGATGACAAAGTCAAATTGTTGGAAAATATAGGAGCGCGTTTGTAAAAAGATTCAAGGTTTCAGTCGTGGAAACAGACAATTTCAGACAAGCTTGCATACTATTTGAAACACTCAATTCTCGTGGCAAAGAATTAGAAGTGAAGGACCTGCTGAAAAATTACTTTTTTAGAAATGCCCGCAATATTGACTCTGTAAAGGAAAAGTGGATGACAATGACGAGTGAATTTTCCTCGATTAAGAGCGCCGATATTTCCAAGTTTTTTAGGTACTATTGGAATGCATCCCACGAATTCGTCAGAAGCAAAACACTGTTTAGAGCGATATCCTATGAATTAGGTGACGACGCGGATGAGTTTCTAAAGCACATGTTCAATTCATATCAAAATTACCTATACCTTGTATATCCAAGAACAAATGATTTCATTGATCAGAAATCAGTAGAATGCCTAAAAACTACAGGGGGCCTAGGTGCCACATCTTTTTACCCCATAATATTGGCAGCCTGCGCAAAAAATGCATCAAAAGAGGACATATCCAAGATATTGAATGCGATTGAGTGTCTTATCGTAAGAAATCAAGCAATTATGGGCTATGTAGCAAATAAAAATGAAACTGAATTCTCAAAGATTGCATTAGAGACACCAATGATGAACTGAACACCAAATCAGTAGTTGAACGGATAATAAAACTCACTGCGAAAGATCCAGAGATAGAAAGCAAATTCGCCACATATGATCCCAAAGATAAGGAAGCTAAAATCATTCTAAGATCCCTGTATGAACATGAACACTCGGAGACCATTGTATCTCCCAATGGTCAAACAGTTCATCTAGAACACATCATGCCTTTATCAATAGGTGAATGGAATATTGAAGAAGACGAACACGAAGAATATTGTCGCAGAATCGGGAATATGACGTTACTCCACCATACCCTGAACGAACGCATTAAAAATTCAACATTTAATGTTAAGAAAAAAGAGTATTTGAAATCAGATATCCCGGATACAAAAGCTCTTGCGAACCTAGATGAATGGACTATAAAAGACATAGAAAATCGTCAAGATGAATTGTTGAATCGTGTAAAAGAAAAATGGCCAATTATGCAGATATGATGCTGTATCAGATGTCGTGCTCAGTGTGCTTTAACTATCGACTGGCTCACTTTCTTAAGACGGCCTTCCTCGATAAAATTAGTTGACCATCAATCTCCTGAATGCTGCCGCACTCGATCATCTTCTCTCTCAGCTCTTCGACTGAATAAACCTGGCCTTTCCTTCTGTGTATCATTCTATGACAATTGGAACAGACACACACCAGATCGGTTTCCGGATTGACCTTCTGAGGAGCTCCTTTTTCTGAAAGAGGAACGAGATGGTGAACTTCGATGTAATCCTTTCCTGCATCACCATATGCTTCACCGAAATCAAAACCGCATACGGCACACTTTAATCCATGAATCTCGATGGCATCCTCACGGTTTTTGCTGTTACGCTCATATCTGGTTCCGATAACGAGCTTTTTCTCCCCTTCCACTCCTCCGGAAATCACCGTATTGTTATCTTCCGTCTGAAGATCACGTTCTATTACTTCATGAAGCGTAAGTTTGTTATTGAACTCCAGATGATATTCCGAATCGTTGATCTTCATAATCTTTAATTCAGGATATAACCCGGTTTTCAGAACATTCGGATACTTGTTATTGAATGCACGAGAAAGGTCCAAATTCCACATCAATCTGGCCTGATTTGCGGTTGAATTGGTCTTTTCCAATTTAGCCTGATATCTATTTCCATCAAAAACCAAAACTACTGATCTGTGTTGGCCCTTTTTGAAATCGTCCACTCCGAAGAAAAACCTAACATCTACCGGAATGGCCGTACCGTGATTTTTGAAAACAGACAGATCTGTCCTCTTTACTGCATTGTTGTTGTCTTCAACTGTCCAGGAATAACTATCAACTACGATGATCGCACGACCTGTTTTACGGCATACCTAAATACACACTATCAGATCATAAAACTATGCAAGTTTTTTCGTACCAAGTGAGCATTATTCCTCACCCGTCAACAAAATATCTTACTCCGAACCTACACCCGCAAACATAATACTCGAATCTCTCCTCCTCCGAAGACTCGCAATATTTCATATCTGCAGCAAGAACATACCCTCCGCACTTTGGACATTCTACGTGAACATACTGATCCATGAGATCCGATCGTCTCAGGATCTATTATTCACTGATCCTCTTCCCGGAAGAATTTCTCTATTCTTATCTCCGCAAACTCTGCAACCAAACACAGAAAATCATCCAGGGAACCAAACAATTCCAGTTTATCCTGCACTCTCAGATTACGGGAATTATACAAGATGATCTCCATCAGATTTCCAGGTCCGATCGATATTGAGAAAACATCATCCTGAACATTCTCATACCAGTCATCCAATTTCTTCAGATTATACTCCAAATCCATGATACTACGATCGTTTCAAAGATTATCAAAATCCGCAGATCACCGATCTTTTGGTGATCGGAGTACAGCGCAGGAACTCCGGCCGTTGACAAATTTGCAGAAGAATAAAACGATCTGATCTCAGAACATCCTCAGCACCCTGATCGTCCTCTCCGGAACATGACAGTACCCTCCGGGATTCCTGTCGAGATAATCCTGGTGCTCCGGTTCCGCGACGGTGAACCTCTCCAGCGGACCGATCTCGGTGTAGAACACCTTGTACTTCTTCCTCTCCTGTTCCGTGAACGCTTTCACGGACCTGCCGGTACTCTCGTCCGTCCAGTAGATCCCCGTGTTGTACTGGTGCCCGATATCGTTCCCCTGTCTGTCCCGGTCCGTGGGATCGATGATCATGAAGAACGCCGCCAGCAGAAGGTCCGATCCGATGATCTTCGGATCGTACTCCACCCTCACGGCTTCCAAATAACCGTACTTCCCGGAACAAACCAGCATGTAATCCGGGATGAGTCTGTCAAACCCGTTCGCGTAACCGCATTCGGTATCCGTCACACCGCGCATGACCGAGAACGCCTTCTCCACTCCCCAGAAGCACCCTCCCGCAAAGTAAATGACAGAACGTCCGTCCTTCGGCACGTACGACGGATCCGCAACCATGGATCACTCCTTCTTTCCGATGAACACGACCCAATTCTTCTCCTTCACGGTGAAGAACTCCGTCCTCAGTCCCGCTCCGGACATTATATCCTGCAACCTCTCGTTCGGAAGCAGTTTCATTCCGTACTCTTCGGAATGCCTATTATTGACCTCGTCGAATTCCGGGTCGGGATACGCTTCGGAAGCGATCATCATCACGCCTCCGGGAACCAGTCTCTCCGCGGCAGAGAATATATCCAATTCGGGGTTCGGCCAGAAGAAATACGTCTCTACTGCCGTCACAAGGTCGAACGTCCCTTTGTCGTATGGAAGGTCGGACACCGATGCTTTGAGCACGTGGAGCCTGCCTTCGGCCGCAATGCGGGGATTGTTGTCCGCGGTGGCCTTCACGGATTCCGCAGAGATGTCGACGCCGTCGATCAACGCCTCCGGATACCTCTCGGCGAGCTTTCCGATGAGCATGCCGCCTCCGCAGCCGATATCCAATATCCATTTCGGATCGATATCGGGAAGATTGGAAAGGGCCCAATCCGTGAGCGGAGCATGATGTTCGTTCATAGAGGATATGACCTGTTTCCCTTCGTCGCCGGAAGGGCATCTGTATTGACCGTTGACCATATTGAGACAAAGGAAGAGAGATTAGAAAAACCTAATCCCGTCGAAAGGCCGATCATGTCATCCGATGACTCCGACATCCACATCAGGTCGCAATAGGCTTGGGAGTTCTCGGGTAATCGTACGATCTCTTTCTTACCGCATATATTGCGAACACCGCCATGATCACCGCACCTATTCCTTCAGCGATCAGCAATGACCAATATACAGCGTCCATGGAGAAAAATGTGGAGATCCAATAGAACAGGATGAAAAGACTCTCTCTGAAGAACATCGTAACAACAGCCAATTGTGAGAATTGAAGGGTCTGTAGAATACTGGAGCATACATCGATCACTACCAGAAACAGGATCACGAATCCGTAGATGCGAATGACCTTGACAAATTCCGACTGAAGATACTCCATTCCCTCAGAATATGTGAACACATATGACAGGGGATCGGCAAACAGTATCACCAGGATGGATAGCACAACGGAAATGATTACGCATATACGGACGGTATACGAAAACCCGACGAGAGCTTTTCCGTAATCTTTCTGTCCCAATGCGACCGAGGCCACAGGGACCATTGCCGCCGCCGTCTTCGCCGTCGACGGGTCCGATGCAATGGTGAAATACGATCTCGAAGAGGACGGCGTATTGTACGCGATCGACGGAAGCAGCGTAACTGCCGTAGGATACGACATGGACGAGCTCGATTCCGATGGGGGCGCTGCCGTGAAAGATAACGTCACCATCGACGGCACATTGTACAACGTCACCGCCGTCAGGAACGCGGCCTTCGCAGACTGCCTGACGCTCACATCCGTGATCATCGGGAACAATGTCACCTCCATCGGCAGCCAGGCGTTCAGAGGATGATTGGCACTTACTTCCGTGATCGTCTCCGAGTCCGTGACAGAACTCGGGTCCGGCGCCTTCCAGGACTGCGGATTCCTTCAGACGATGACACTCGGAAAAGAAGTGACCGAACTCCCGGACTCCCTGTTCAAAAATTGCCTTTCACTCATCGGCGTAACGTTCGAAGGAAATATCACATCCATCGGGATCAGCACATTCGACGGGTGCCGCTCTCTGACATCCTTCACCATCCCCGATACGGTCACCGCCATAGGCGATACCGCTTTCGGACACTGCGTAAGCCTTGCGAAGATAACGGTCACGGGCAACGATGCCTGGATAACCGCAATTGCGAACGGCAGCAACATCGGATCCGATATCGGCTGCTTCGCCAACGGTTACACCGAATACGGGAACAGCATCTATTTCGAATTCGCCGACGCCGTCACGAAAGAGGCGACACTTCTGGGATCAGACGGTTTCGGCCTTTCGGAAGACGAGTACAACACAAGCGGAATAGACTACTACAACGGCAGCGGCACAACGGGAGAAGCCACCTGGACCCTTGAGAACAACATACTCACCATCACCGGGAACGGCGATATGGGCGATGCCAAGTGGATATCCGAGAAGTACAATTACGGATACTCCATAACATCCGTTTCGGTCGGAAAGGGTGTCACCGGCATCAGCATGGGTGCATTCCAGAACACCAGAGTGCAGTCAGTCACCCTGCCGGATACCATTACATCGATCGGCGACGGAGCCTTCGTCGACTGCGTTCTGCTCAAGAGCATTACGATACCCGAAAGCGTCACATCGATCGGACAGGCAGCTTTCTCCGGGTGCGTATCGCTCACTTCCGTGGACATACCCAAGAATGTCAGTACCGTCGGCGTTGCCGCATTCGTCAACTGCTTCACCCTTGCCGATCTGAGCCTTTCGGAAGGAATGAACAACCTGGGAGAACAGGCCTTCTCCAACTGTTACCGTCTGGAGAGCGTCAATTTCCCCGACAGCCTGAACACTGCGGGAGCGGGCGTCTTCGAACGCTGCTACTCCCTCGAGACCGCAAATCTCGGCAGCAGCCTGACCGGGATCGGAGACAACATGTTCGTCGATTGTTCCAAGCTCGAGAATGTCATCATTCCGGCCACGGTAACGTCCATCGGAACGGATGCTTTCGAGTATCCGTTCTATGACACGGACGGCGTCCTTCTCACATCCGCATCGGACATCGCCGGACACGGCTACACCCTGAAGGAGGTCGAGGAAGGCATCTCCAGATACGTGATCACCTCGACACCCACGCCGACACCGACGCCTTCCGACGGCGGAAACACGACAGTCATCATCGTCGTTGCGGTGATCGCCGTGGCACTCATCGGAGTTCTGGCGTACTTCTTCATTGTCAGGAAGGGTGCCAAGAAGGCATGATCGAAACGAACGGAGGGTCTTCGGACCTTCCGTTCACCTTTTATTCCTTTATAAAAACGACCCAATTCTTTTCCTTCGCAGATCCCTCAAAAATATCCGCCACGCCGATCAACACCTCCGGAAACCTCTCGACAGACTTTCCGATAAACCTACAGCCCAACCGAAGTCACACAGATTTCATATCAATTAATACGACCTTTTCTGCAGTCGGCCGAAACCATCATATTATGCCCGTGCCTCCCATCCCGCATGATAACGGTCGGTCTCATCACATCCGAAGATATCCCGGAAGCCCTGAAGATCTCCCTCAGGGAACTGGGCTCCGATTATCTGTCCGCAGAGGACTTCGAGGAAATGATAGAACCGAAGGACGGATTCTGCATGGTGGCACGTGAGAACGGCCATGTTCTGGGATTCTCCATCTGCAAGGAATTCGGTCCGGAAGAGGTCGACGACAGACTCAGACTCCCGCATTCCCCCGAGCGCGAGATGCTCCTTTCGAAAAAGAAGATAGGGCTTCTGGATTCGGTATCCGTATCCGAGAACGCAAGAGGGCTCGGGGTAGGAAGGATCATGTCGGAAGCGTGTCTGGCACAGTTTGAAAGAGATGGAGCTGAGATCATGACCGCAATGGCCTGGGAAGACGTCCACGGCCACGCGAACATCGACCATATCCTGAGGAACACACTCGGAATGACCCGTTCCTTCGCTCTCATAGGTTATTGGAACCAATTCGTCACATCCCCCAAGGGACACGACTGCCCCATGTGCGGAGCCCCATGCAAATGCTACGGGAGATTGTATTACAGGATCTTCTGAACACATCCGCAAAAGCGGCGGACCTCCGACTCAGGGGAACGGCTCGGTCCTTTCCTCGGACAATGTTGATGGGATGTGTGACCTGTGTGTAATCCAAATTTACTGCATTATTGCAATAAATTTGGATTACCACCTCATGTTCTACCGCATACGACCGTCCGAATTCACCCGATCAGCGATTCATCCAGAAGAGATCTTCTGACACCGACAGCCACTATGCCGTTGTCGTCGACCCAGGGCTTTTCATCTCCGTTCACTACGATGATCTTCCGGAAAGAATCTCCGACCTTCAGGAAGGGCCTTATCTCCTGATCGTGCTTCTCTGCGTCGGGAACGGAATAAGCGGATTGGATGTAGATGCGCTCGTTCCCTTTGTTCACAACGAAATCTATCTCCAATTGAGTGAATTCCGGGGCTTTTCCATTCGTTGTACGTATGGAAACTGCACCCACATCAACTGATCGAAAATCAGGTCCTCTCGGGATTCCCGAACATAGATATTTGAATTTCTTGTAATGCAATGTTGAAAATAATTACATTCGATTGCAACTTTTTCACACATTGTAAGGAACGAAAGGATGCTTTTCAAGATATATTAGCAAATGAGGCAACGACCTCGAACCTTAGAGGCCCTGTTATCAGATCTTAAGCGAACTATAGAGCGATCTATGCGGAAAATACGGGGTCCGGCCTTGCTGAGACGGCCGGTACCCCGCCGGACGGCAGAATACACTCTGCCGCCCATGGCGATCATACGCGTGTTCATCCTGCCAGCTTTTTACCTACCTCCCTGCACTCGTTCAACTCGGCCTCCCCGGGAGTGAGATTCACTATCAGATTGCTCACGACGTTCGCTCCGACGCCTTCGGCGCGGTCGACCCACTCCCTCATCCATTCTCCGTCTCCCCAATCATAGGAGCCGAACAATGCTATCTTCTTCCCAGACAGATAGGGCTCGGCCCTCTCGTACATGGGTTCGAAGACATCCTCCTCGAGCACCTCGGTGCCCATAGCGGGGCAGCCGAAAGCGATTGCATCATAATTCCCGCAGGTGGCAGGATCGAAATCCGCCGCGGGTACGAGAGCGACCTCGGAGCCGGCGGACCTTATCCCTTCCGCAACGCCCTCGGCCATCTGCTCGGTGTTCCCTGTCTCTGACCAATAAACAACAGCTATCTTTGCCATTCCAATACCTTATTTTAAGAATACCTAAATCACAATATATACTTTTCGGGATGCCTAAATTATTATCTTTTGTCAAAAGGATTTGATGTATAAAAATATACATCAATGTAACAAATATTATATATGGACCATAAATCTCTATTATCATGGCATTCCCAGAGAACGCAAGAATCAGTCTGGACATCGAAGATATCCCCAAACGCTGGTACAACCTGGCCGCAGATATCCCCAAACTCCAGCCCCCGCTAAACCCGGTGACAAAAGAACCCGCGAAGCCAGAAGACTTCGCACCGATCTTCTGCAAGACGATCATCCAGCAGGAAGCGTCCACAGAAAGATACATAGACATTCCCGAAGAGGTCAGGGACGGACTCATAGCACTCAACCGCCCGTCGCCTCTCCAAAGGGCATTCCGCCTCGAGAAATATCTCAAGACGCCCGCCAGGATCTACTTCAAAAGAGAGGACCTCTCGCCGCTCGGAAGCCACAAGGGAAACACCGCGCTGGCACAGGCGTATTACAACGCAGAGGCAGGTATCCACACACTCACCACCGAGACCGGTGCGGGACAGTGGGGAACCGCCCTCGCAATGGTCTCCAACCTCTATGATATCAAATCCACCATATTCATGGTCAAGGGCAGTTTCGAAGCAAAGCCCCTGAGGACGACGATCATCAACACCTACGGCGGAACGGTATACGCTTCGCCCAGCGAGTACACCGAATTCGGAAAGAAGGTACTCAAAGAGCACCCGGACACATCCGGATCCCTCGGAATAGCGATCAGCGAAGCATGCGAGATGGCAACGAAGGATGACGGAACATGCTACGCGCTCGGAAGCGTCATGAACCACGTCATGCTCCACCAGACCGTCATCGGTCTCGAACTCCAGAAACAGCTGGAGGCCGGAGAGATCGAACCCGATTGTCTCATCGCCTGCGTGGGAGGAGGCTCCAACTTCGGAGGATTCACCTTCCCGTTCATCGGAGACAGGCTCAGAGGAAAGAAATCAGACTGCGAGATCATCGCCGTAGAACCCAAAGCGGCACCTTCGCTCACCGAAGGCGACTTCAGGTACGACTACGGAGACACCGCGGGAATGACGCCTCTCCTGATGATGTACACCCTCGGTTCGAGCTACATCCCGCCGTCCATCCACGCTGGAGGACTCAGGTACCACGGAATGGCACCTTTGGTCTCCGCGGCATATGACCAGGGATTCGTGAAGGCCGTCTCGTACGATCAGACAGAGACGTTCGCAGCAGGAGTGCTCATGGCACGCACCGAGGGCATCATACCCGCACCGGAATCCTGCCACGCACTGAAGGCCGCGATCGACAAGGCACTCGAGTGCAAGAAGACCGGCGAGGCGAAGAACATCGTGTTCAACCTCTCCGGACACGGACTGCTCGACCTGTACGGATACGAACAGTATCTGAACGGCACTCTTCCCTCATCGGACCTTTGAAACAATACACCGACGGTCGGAAGGCCGTCGGAAATTAACTTTATTATTGTAATTTTTTGCAGGAAAACAGCTTAAAAATTGTAATTTTATTTGTCTGGGTACGGGTGCTGTATTCATGCTCCGAAGGTCCGCGTGAAATGCGTCACCGACCGGCGCATACTATTCATCCGGTCAGGATGTCTCCGTAGCCTTCGGCCTGACCAGATACGATACAAGGATCGTAATGGCCAGCACTGCCAAGATGAACGCCAGGGACATTCCTACGGACACGTGGTAGAAGTCGGATACCAGCATCTTTATTCCCACGAATGCAAGGATCGCTCCGAGACCGTACTTCATGTACTTCAGGGACTCCATCATTCCTCTCAGCGCGAAATACAGCGACCTCAGTCCCATGATAGCAAAGATGTTGGACGTGTACACGATGAACATATCCGTCGATATCGAAAGACAGGCCGGAATGGAATCGAATGCGAATATGATATCGGAAAGTTCGATGACGATGATGCATATGAACAGAGGCGTTGCCATTCTGACGCCGTTCCTCACGGTGAATAATTTGGTACCGTCCAATTCCGGCGACGACCGTATGTGATGGCTTAATCTGACGGCAAAACTTTCCTTGCTGTCATCCTTCTTGCCGAAGGTCGTCTTGATCGCCATTATCAGCAATATTATTCCGAAGATGTACATCACGAAATCGAAGGTATTCAGCAATTCCGCTCCGACGAAGATGAATATCGCACGGAATACTATCGCTCCGACCACACCGTAGAACAGTGCTTCGTGCTGATATTCGTCCGGGATCGAGAAATATGAGAAGATCACGATGAAAACGAAGATGTTATCGACACTCATCGCCTTCTCGACGACATACGCCGCAAGGTATTCCGTGGTCTTCTCCGCACCCATCTCATAATAGATGAAAACCGCAAAAAGAAGAGCGATCGTTATCCAGACCGCCGTCATCTCCAGAGCTTTCTTCACGGGAATGTGTTTTGAACCGCGATTGAAAACTCCGAGATCGAGGGCCAAGAGCACAACGACTATTATGCCGAATATGACCCACATCAGCGTACTGGATATCATCGGGCGTAATACCCTTTGATGATATTAATACACTCTGCCTGCTTTCCGGACCGACTTTCTTTTCATTCATCGACGGGCCCGTGTTTGGATCCGCATGATGAGATCCTGTGAAGATTTTCGGAGATCGAAAACTGTTTGTTCCTATCATCTCGCGATTATATTCGGAAATACAATCATTATATTCAAAATCGGGTTTTTGTATTCACCAACACAATTATTGGAACAATGAAAGATATCGAGATCGCCGAAGGAAGATGCCTCGCTCCGGAAGGAATGGATTTTGAAGCAAAGGTATGCAAAAAAAACATTCCCGAAAAGTTTCCGGGAAACCTATTCTGCTTTCAGCAATACAATCGGCTGAACACGCAGAAAGTGGCATGTGAAGAAATGATAATGCCTCGCGCGCAGACCACACCGAAGAGCCGATAAAATAACATAGAAATTGTAATTTTCTGCAGGAAAACAGCTTAAAAATTGTAAAATAATTTATTTGAATACAATTGCCTGCATTCATGCTCCAGAGAAGGACCTACGACAAACTGTTCGAATGAAAGACCGCAAAGATCACAAATGTTAATTGATCAAAGGACAGAGAAGGTTGGAAAACATTCATTGCAAACAAATTCGGAAAGAACTACGATCACTGTGTGGAAGTAGATCTGCATGAAAATGCATATTCCGGAAAAAACGCGAAACACCATCATGGTTATGAAGACGGAAAAGAATATATCCGTAGCATGATGGAGAACAAATTGTATCTGATGGACCGCTTTGACTATGACGATACGTCAGAGATCCTCATATTCGAGAAGAAATGAACGAAAACATATGAAAGGATATAGCCGGCAGATATCCTTTAAATCCCAATGCGAACCGCGTCACGAAAACAATCGGGGCCATAGGCAGAATGATAGATCTGCCAGTAGACTCCGCGGTGGATCTGGGATGCGGTCCCGGCACACATGCCATCAAATTATCGGAGATCGCCCACAGCGTGACCGCTGTAGATTCCTGCGAAGAAATGCTGGACAAACTAAGAGCTGCATGTTCGTCATCGAAAATCGACAACATAGAATGTGTAAATAGGGACTGTATATCATACGCCGGCAAGAAATTCGACATTGCCTTGTCATGTCTGTGCCCTCCCATGTATGGGGAACCGGGGATGAAAAAATTAGAAGAATTGTCTTCCGGCATATGCGCGTACATTGGTCCGAGCCGCAAAGACAGTAATTTCGGATATTCCGTTCTGAAAAAACTGGATATCGAACCCAATTTCAAGATCTTCAATGCAAAAGATTATCTGTTAGATCACGGAAGATCGATTTGGACATCTGTTGATATAAACGAGCCTTTCGTCTTTTCTGAAGATCATGCTATAAAATCATGCTGCAGGCTCGCAAACGTGACCATAGATTCAAAAGAAGGACAGATCATCGCAGAATTTCTCAGTTCGAATCCGAACCTAAAAAAGACAGAACGTCACCTGGAAGCAATGATATGGATGCCATGATCACGGAAGCCTTATTTTCAATCCATCGAAGATCTCCCTCTGATCTTCATCAACCTTATTCAGCTTCCATTCTCCGCTGATGCAGGATATCTTCAAAGAACCTTTGCCCAAAGGACATAGCCAGACGGTCGAATGGATCGAATCCGTATGCAATAAGATTGGTAAAGAAGAACTTGCTGCTCCGGCCATAGGGTCCGTGAATGAGAAATACAATACCGCATTGGAATACTACAGAAAGGCACTGTCCGAAAAACGTATCGCTGTACTGTCAACAGATATGATGGAAATAGACTGGGCCTTGGAGACCCTCTTGGATGCAGGTGCAGAGGTCATAAGCGTTGACATCATGACCATGGGCAGGAACTGCTGTCCGTTCTATTCCCGTTTCTCCAAACAATTGAATATCCGCATCGGGAACGACATCAGGGAGATATCAGGAAGGATAATATCCGAAGTACCTGACCTTGTGATCGGGCACAGTATGCTGACAAGAGGATTGCCTTTCAAGACGTGCATCATACCTCAGGAATGCATATCCCACAAGGCATCGATCTATTATCTGGAATATATGAGCAACATCCTTATCGCGAATGAAAAGGAAGGCTGGCTCTCTTGGGGTGATTGAATGGATGCAAGACCTGACGGATCCGTAGGCGCAATAATGGCCATAGAAGGAATAAAGGATGCAGAGGTCATACTTCACGGACCGGACGGCTGCCGTAAGAACCTGAACATACTCTCAAGCAAAAGCTATCCCCGCCCGAAAGAGAACATGAACATCGGCGTTCCTTTCTATCGCGGATCCTCCAGGATCCCCTGTACGGGGATCATATCCACCGATTACATTTACGGATCATACGATAAGATCGAGTCCGCATTGGAATTTGTCGGAAGAGGCGATTCGGAATTCATCGCCGTGGTATGCTCTCCCGGAGCATCATTGATAGGCGATGATTGCAACAAGGCGATATCCGTGAACAAACTGGATTCCAGGGCAATATCCCTTGATGCCTCCATGATGTCCGAACCTCTCAGCTACGGGATAGATCATATGCTCGCCGATATGGTCAGACTGCTGGCACCTTCCGATCACATCATGGAGAAGAATACAGTCAACATCCTTGGACTGAGCGTACTCCAAAAAGATTGGCCGACCGTTATCGAAGAGTTCACAGAGATCCTGTCCCTGATGGGATTAAAGGTCATCTGCACTTTAGGAGCGGGGTGCACGATCGACGAGGTGAAAAGATCGGTCAACGCCGAATATGATCTTGTCCTATGCCCCGAATATGCCGACGAGACCTCGAAACTCTACACCGAAGAATACGGTATCAAGGAGATCAGTCTCGGTTATTCACCGATCGGTTTCGATGCCACAGATGCACTCATCAGACTCATAGAGAAGATTACCGGAATGAATGGAAACAAAGCCCTGACACATGTGGATAAGTATCGCAAGAGAGCATTCTTCTGCATGAATGCCATGAGGGCAGATCTCAAAGGAGACACATTTGCGATAGACAAAGATGCGTCTGTGGCATATCCTCTCGCCAGATGGATGTTCGAATCATTATCGATGGTCCCTGTATCGATAAGACTGTACGATAGCAAGTACGGAAGGTCCGAAGAGATACTCAGAGAATTCCTGAAAGAACATGATCTTGAGAATACCATCAACGCAGAGCTTCCGGAATTCGTTAACATGATCTTATGCGATGGGAACACCGCCATGCTGGAACAGGCTTGCAAACACTGCAGGAAAGGCATCGATATCAGATTCCCGTCGGTCGCAAATGTTGATTTCAGACCATCACCGATATTCGGAGCAAAAGGTGCGATATATCTATTGGATCGCATAATCAACCCGATGTGATACAAAAAAGAAAATAGGTTTGATTTAAAGGGTTTAGATATTCTCGATCTTCTGTCTGAGCTTGGATTTCTTGGCCCCGCCGGAAGACGACGTCTTCTTGGTTCCCGCCTTGTCATCCAGCTTTTCGAGCAATTCCTTCTCGTACGCAGTGACCCTCTGGGGAACGTCCATGCGCACTCTCACGTAGAGGTATCCGCGCAGCGACGAGTTCATCTTGGGCAGTCCCTTCTCGGGGATCCTCAGAACTCCGCCCACCTGCGTTCCCGCAGGTATCTTGAGCTCGATGGTCTCTCCCTCGAGGGTCCTGACCGTCTCGACGCCTCCGAGCACCAGACGGGGATATGTTGTGGTCACTTCGGTCCAAAGGTTGGAACCGTCACGCTGGAAGAGCTTGTTGTCCTTCACGTGCACCAGCACGTAGAGGTCACCGGGACTTCCGCCGTTGTAACCTGCATCTCCCGCTCCGGGCACCCTTATACGGGAGCCCTCGTCGATGCCCTTGGGTATCTTGATCTCGATCTTGGTGGTCGTGCTGTAACGGCCCTGTCCGCGGCATTTGGGACACTTTTCGGAGTAGGTCCTTCCTGTTCCGCGGCATTTGGGACAGTCGGATACGGAGACCATGTTCCCGAAGGGTGTACGCTGCATCCTCTGGACACGTCCCTGGCCTCCGCAGTCTGGACAGGTCTCGGTCTTTCCGCCCTTTCCTCCCGTACCGTTGCATGCCTGGCATGAAACAACATGGGGGACGGAGATCTCGACCTCCTTTCCGTTGAGCACGTCGATGAGTTCCACGCTTATGTCGTAGCGCAGGGAGTCGCCGGTCTGGGCGGAACTCCTCTGGCCGCGGCTGCGGCCGCCTCCTCCGAACATTCCTCCGAAGAGGTCGCCGAAGATATCGCTGATATCGTCCGCGTGAGTGAAATCGTCCCAGGAGAAGCCGCCGTTGGAGAACTGACCCTCGACACCGGCCTTTCCGTACTGGTCGTACATCTTACGCTTCTCGGCGTCTGAAAGGACCTCGTATGCCTCGGATATCTCCTTGAACTTGGCTTCCGCGACCTCTTTGGGCTCTGTGGATACGTCCGGATGATACTTCTTCGCCATCTTACGATAGGCGGATTTGATCTCGTCCGGCGTAGCATCCTTGGAAACACCGAGGATCTCGTAGTAGTCTGTCGCTTCTCCTGCCATCTTCTCAAACCTTACTCGTCATCGACTATCTTATAGTCTGCGTCGACGAAGCCGTCGTCCTTGCCGCCGGTCTTCTTCGATTCGCCCTGTGAGGACTGTTGCTGCTGGGCGCCCGCGCTCTGCTGTGCCTGTTCGGCACCTGCCTGCTGCTGCGCACCGGACTGCTGGTAGATCCTCTCGCTCATGGGGCCCATGACCTTCATGAGTGCGTCGATCTTGGTCTTGATAGCGGCGGTATCGTCGCTGTCCTTGACGGCTTCCAGGTCCTTGACCGCGTCCTCGACGTTGGTCCTCTCTTCCTGGGTCGCCTTCTCGCCGAGCTCTTCCATGGTCTTACGGGTCGTTGCCACAAGGGTATCGGCCTGGTTCCTGACCTCGATGTTCTCGACCTTCTTCTTGTCTGCTTCGGAGTACTGCTCTGCCTGCTTGACAAGGTCGTCGATCTCGTCTTTGCTGAGCTTGTTGGACGATGCGATGGTGATCTTCTGTTCCTTTCCGGTGCCTTTGTCCTTTGCGGATACGTTGATGATACCGTTGGCGTCGATATCGAATGTGACCTCGATCTGAGGTACACCGCGCCTTGCGGGCATGATACCGTCGAGGATGAACTTGCCGAGCGATGTGTTGTCGGCCGCCATCTTCCTCTCACCCTGGACCACATTGATCTCGACAGAGGGCTGGTTATCGGCCGCTGTTGAGAACACCTGGCTCTTCTTGGTCGGGATGGTGGTGTTCCTCTCGATCAGAGTGGTTGCGACTCCTCCGAGGGTCTCGATACCGAGTGACAGAGGCGTGACATCCAGCAGAAGCACGTCCTTGACCTCTCCGGACAGGACCGCTCCCTGGATCGCCGCTCCCATGGAGACACACTCCATAGGGTCGATTCCGCGCTGGATCTTGGGTCCGACGATGCTCTCGACGAAGTTCTGGACGATAGGCATCCTTGTAGGTCCTCCGACCATGATGATCTTGTCGATGTTGTCGTTGGTGTAGTGCGCATCGTTCATTGCCTGCTCGATGGATTTCTTGCATCTTGCGACGATGGGTTCGACGAGCTCTTCGAGCTTCGAACGGGTGATGGTCTGCACCAGGTGTTTGGGTCCGGATGCATCTGCGGTGATGAAAGGCAGGTTGATCTCGGTCTGCATGGTTGTAGACAGCTCGATCTTTGCTTTCTCGCATGCTTCCCTGACTCTCCAGAAGGCCATGTTGTCCTTCGATAGATCGATACCCGTCTCGTTCTGGAACTGTTTAAGGACGTACTGCGTGAGTGCCTCATCCATATCGGATCCTCCGAGCTGGGTATCTCCGGATGTCGAGATGACCTCGAACACACCGTCACTGAAGTCCATGATAGTGACATCGAGGGTTCCTCCTCCGAGGTCGAACACCATGATCTTCTGTTCTTTGTCGGTCTTGTCCAGACCGTATGCGAGTGCCGCTGCGGTAGGCTCGTTGATGATACGTACGACATCCAATCCGGCGATCGCACCTGCATCTTTCGTAGCCTGCCTCTGGTTGTCGTTGAAGTATGCAGGTACTGTGATGACCGCTTTGTCGACGGTCTCACCGATGTATGATTCTGCATCTTTCTTGATCTTCTGAAGGATGAAGGCAGAGATCTGCTGAGGCGTGTACTCTTTTCCGAGTGCCGTGACCTTCTCGTTGGAACCCATCTTCCTTTTTACGTTCTTGATGGTTCCGTCGGGGTTTGTCACCGCCTGCCTCCTTGCCGGCTCACCGACAAGAAGCTGTCCGTCCTTTGTGAATGCGACATAGGACGGGAATGATTTCCCTCCTACGCTTGTTCCCTCTGCCGAAGGGATCATGGTCGGCCTTCCGCCTTCCATAACGGAGGCGGCCGAGTTGCTTGTTCCGAGATCGATTCCGATTATTCTTGACATACTTGCTCACCATTCCTTAATTTGTTTCTTCTTTTTCTTTTTCAGGCGCTGCCTGAGGTTCTTCTTTCTTTTTGGTCACGATGACCTTCGCGTATCTTATCACGCGGCCGTCTATCATGTACCCTTTCTGGTACACTTGGGCGATCTGCCCGTCGGTGTCGCCTTCTACCGTACACATTGCTTCGTAGAGGTCCGGATCGAACTTGCCCTCAGCGGGTATCTCCTTCAGTCCTTTCTCCTCGAGCATCTTCATGAGGTTCTTCCTCACTCCCCTGAAACCGACCACGAGGTCGGTCTCTTCTTTTGCCGTTGCCAGTGCGCGATCCATGTCGTCGATGACCGACAGCAGCTCCTTGACCATTCCTTCATTGGCGTACTTGCGGAACTCCTCGTTCTCCTTCTGAGTTCTCTTGCGATAGTTATCGAAGTCTGCCTGCAGCCTTCTGGCCATGCTGAGATATTCCTCGGCCTTGGCCTGAGCTTCGGCAAGATCGTCCTTTACGGCGGTCTCTGCCTTCGCGTCGCCCTTGGCATCCGCTTTCGCCTTCTGTTTTTCTTCAGTCCTTTTTTTAGACTTATCAGTCATAGGAGTGGCCTCTGTTCAGATCTGTATTTAAAGTAAAGGGGGTTTTACCCCCCGTTTATTGTTGGGTTTAATCGTCCATTCCGCCGGGCATTCCATCGCCGTACTGGGGCGTGGGGCTGGCCTTGGAAGCGATGACATCGTCGATCCTGAGAATCATGACGGCTGCGTCCGTTGCGGAGTTGATAGCCTGTCTTCCGATCCTGTAGGGCTCGATGACATCGAGTTTCATCATGTCTTCGACCTTTCCGCTGAAGGGGTTCAGACCGGCGTAGATCTTTCCGGACTTGTGCTGCTTCCTCATCTCGATGACGATGTTGATCGGGTCGAGACCTGCGTTCTCGGCAAGTGTAGAGGGGATGATCTCCATTGCGGATGCAAACGCTTCGATAGCGATCTGCTCCCTGCCGCCGATGGACTGTGCATAGTCCCTGAGCTGCATTGCGATCTCCATTGCCGTGGATCCTCCGCCGGTGACGAGCATTCCGTCCTCGATCGAGACCTTGACGACAGACCATGCGTCGACGAGCGACCTCTCGACCTCATCTGCCACGTGCTTTGTTCCTCCCCTGACGAGAATGGACACTGTCTTGGGTTCTTTGCAGCCGGTAACGAATGTCATATCCTCTTCCTCGACACGCCTGAGCTCTACGCTCTCCGCGAATCCGAGGTCTGCGGCGGTGATGTCCGTGATCTTGTTCAGGATGCTTGCGCCTGTGGACCTGCCGAGTCTCTCCATATCGGATTTCTTGACACGCCTGCATGCGTAGATTCCCTCTTTTGCAAAGAAGTGCTGTGCGAGGTCATCGATTCCTTTCTGACAGAAGACGACGTTCGCTCCTGCTTTCTTGACATTCTCGACCATCTCTTTCAGCATGCGCTCCTCTTCCTGGATGAATGCGTTGAGCTGTCCGGGGTCTGTGATCTGGATCTTTGCGTCGATCTCGGTCTTCTTGACCTCGAATGCCGCGTCGATCAGAGCGATCTTTGCGTTCTTGACCTTCTTGGGCATAGCATCGGAGACAGGTTCCTTGTCGATGATCAATCCCTTGATCATCTCGCTCTCTTCCATGTTGGCTCCGGCCTTTTTGACGGTCTGAATGTTCTTCAGGTCTGCGAAGTATTTTCCGTCGTCTGTCTTGTCGACAACGGTCTTCACTGCTTCAACGACCATCTTCGAGAAGTAGTCTTTGGATGAGTTGACCTGCTTGCTGATCATTGCTGTCTGAGCGATCTGGTTCAGAAGTTTGTCGTCATTGATCGAGACCTTCTTGGAGACCTTCTTGAGGATCTCCTGGGCCTTGTCGTTGGCAAGCCTGTATCCTGCCGTGATGATGGTAGGGTGGACGTTTGCGTCGATCATGTCGGTCGCTTTCTTGAGAAGCTCACCGGCGAGGATGACGGATGTTGTTGTTCCGTCTCCGACCTCTGCATCCTGGGTCTTTGCGACCTCGACCAGCATCTTTGCTGCAGGGTGCTGTACGTCCATCTCTTTGAGGATGGTCACACCGTCGTTTGTGATGACGACGTCGCCCATGCTGTCCACGAGCATTTTGTCCATTCCTCTGGGTCCGAGGCTGCTCCTTACGGCGTCAGCGATCGTCCTTGCTGCAGTGATGTTGTTCATCTGCGCATCTTTTCCCTTTTCTCTTTTTGTTCCTTGCCTGAGTATGATAACAGGAGCGTTGCCCATTCCCATTTGTATTCCTCCGAGTATTTTCCACACTATTAAGTGGAGTCTGAGTGGGTTATAGTTTGTTCTTCTATATATACCTAACTCCTACTGTCCTGTTATGTGTAAAACGTCATCCGATCATCTGGACATGAAGTGACATGACGGCTGCGGTCGCGGCATCGTCCGAGAGGATCGGATTCACCCCTGTCTGAAACACATTGCCCTGCCTCTGCCCGCGGATCGGCTGGACAGAGACCCCCATTACTCCTAACTATGATTAAATCAATCACTGATTATGTTCGCCAAAGCTAAGAATGGCAAAGATGTTTTCAGGACCGTTTGCAAAGCATTCGATTTCAAAGATATCAAATGCAAAGCAGACGAAACGGCGCTTCAGATTTATTCTGTATTCAACGGCGACGACCTTCCGATATCGCTCATAATCACCATAGACGATGCGTCATCATCGGTGGATTTCAGATGCAAACTCGCATTCGAAGCACCCATGAGCAGCTACAACGATGTCCTCACCCAACTTAGCATGCTGAACAACTCTCTGAGGTTCGGCTCGTTCATGTTGGATCCCGAATCCGGTTGGCTCCTTTTCAAATACGGATACATCTACATCAATGCAAGACCCTCGGAGGAGCTCGTCCTCTCGCT
>Ga0172378_10000033_pt1 | contig 92920 bp, 109 predicted proteins | sample GrowelOW332metaG_FD_119755 | JGI IMG/M metagenome (GOLD analysis project Ga0172378, IMG submission 119755) | Groundwater microbial communities from an aquifer near a municipal landfill in Southern Ontario, Canada - Pumphouse #3_1 metaG | ecosystem: Environmental > Aquatic > Deep subsurface >... | reverse complement strand
CTACAAAATCGGCCACGAAAATGTTAAACAAGTTTATTCCTGGTGTGGAAAAAGTTCCCTATTATTTAGAAGACCCAAATCTAAAATAATTATCATAGACATTCTAATATTATGAAAATGTAAGCAAATATTATAAGAAGGCCACCGAATATTAGAGAAATTCCAATTAATTTCTCTTTTTTCGTTGTACAAGATAAGTGCTTATCTGCTTCTTCGAAAAGAGCTAGTGGCATATAGATAATTAGTATGATGACATATCCACATATTACTAGGACTATCAAACCTATTATCAAACTTATCAAACCTGCTAGTAAATCAATCATATCGATCTCCTTGTTATAAATATATGAATTATTCTAGAAATCTGCAATAATATTTTTAGAAAGTTACTGTTATAGATAGAATGGATGCTGTTATCCAGTAGATACATTTTCTAAGATTTCCATCAAAACCATATACAATTCCAGCTAATAGATCTAGAATTATCAAGATCAAGGGAAATATCTGATTAGTTTTCATCTACTTTATACCAGATATCATAACCATCCTTATTTCTAGAGTGTATAAGATTGCCCTTAGAATCATACCATTCATCTAATCCGGATTTCCACTTATGATATATAAGTTTTCCGTTTTCATCATATTCTATAGGTTCTCGTTCGATCATAGTTTATCCTTATCTATCTAAGTTATCTTTCTTTCTTACATTCAGACCTTATAATAGTGGTAAACTAGCCGGATCATACACAACATTACTGAATATAACAGATCATTATCACGAATTGCTTAAATCAATTAAAAATTATTAAATTGGTTATAAATATAAATGAGGTTTAATTATGTCGAAAATAGAACTTACTTCTGATGAAAAAGATTATTTAGTAGATAGAATTATCGAAGATCTCGGTGATTTCATGGATAGATATGGTAACTTGGATGCCTGGGAAAATACTGGTCTAAGAAATACCATAGATAATATAATTGATGATATTAATTCGGATAGGTCACAATATGACTAAGAAAATAAAACTTTGCCTAGTTTATTATAGATTATATTGCCGACAGAATTCTACTAGATCTTGGTGGTTTTGTTGATCTAGAAGGCAATATTGACAAATCTTCAAAATTGAATTTGATTAGCATTATTGAAAATGCCATATATGAATCTAAACGAAAATAATCTGTGAAATATTAAAGTTATCGTATATTTCTTCAATATTGGTATATCTAATATAATAAAAAAGAGCTCTGTTAGAGCTCTTTTTATGATTATAGATCACTAGGAGTTATTAGTACTTCTACTGTGTTTTCATCTGTAATAGTAGAATTGATATCAAAATCAGCTACTTCTAGATAGCGGCCTATCATTTCAGAATTATCACGTATTTCTTTTTCTATATCGATAATATCAAGTTTAGTAGCTTTGTAAGGAAATTTAAATGTTATCAAGATAGTACCATCACCATTCTTTTTAGCCACAACTGGATTTTCTATTTTATTATAATTGCCATAGATCTGAGTTTTTAAGAATTCTACGATTTTGGAAACATTATCTAAGCTTTCACCTAATCCCATACCATCACCAGCTAACATGAAGCTTTTAAGTGTATTCATCAAAGAATATCCGCCTTTAGCATTTTCTAGAGCCTTAATGAACTTAAAACCAGCAACTTTGCTAGTACCATGACCTATGATGTCATTAACATCATTTTTGATCATATCCTTTACCATGTCAACACCGTTAAGTTTGATTTCTTTTTCTACTTTGGAATTAGATAACCAATTCAAACAAACATTAGCAATAGAATTTTTAACATTGGAAAGTGTAGATTCTGCCATTTTATATTCTTTTAATACAATCATAATTAAATCCCTTTTAAAATATATATTTGAATGATAAAAATACTTCCATTTAGTGTCATGTTATCGTAAAATATTTGAACACTTGAGTAACAATTTGAATTTCAATGGAGAGTGTATAATATTTTTATTCTCGTATAATACATAATCGATATTAAATGTCTCTTTATTAGTATTAATTATTAACGAATTGTTAACGATTTTTATATTTTCGAAAATATACTTTGGATTATTCATAGCATTAGCCCAAACATTAATAATGTCTGTTTTAGCTACATAGGCATAAGTTTTATCCGATATAACAATATAATTATAACCATTTTCGGCATTAGATCTGAAATTACCTACTATAATATGTAATGCTTTTCTAATCAATTTAGGTGTGGTATTCAAATTCTTTATCAATTTCTCAAAAATTTGAAACTTATTCAAGTTAAAATAGGTCAAATTTGGTATTAATCTGTTTATAAACTGATATAATGAAGTATTATGCAAAAACACATCATCACTTACAGCATGACTTTTTAATGAAATTCTCAATTTGGGACCTAAAATAACATCAGTTCTATCACGATAACCCGAAGTGTTAGTTCCCATATTTAAGAATCCCGTCCATTTAAAATTTTCAACTTGATATTGGAAATTCTTTTTATAACATCTAGCTATAGCTAAAGCTTCCTCCATTTTGTCGTTTGTTATATTAGCTGGTGCTAAAAAGGCCCATACTTTATCTAATTTCCCTTTATATAATCTAGATAATATCTTTTTATTATTATTGGCATAAACATATGCTCGTGAATATGTTTCTACATCATTCAAGTTTTGTTTTTGTTTATTATCTAATATGAGTATAATAAGTGGCATTAATTCTGTTATTGCTGAATTATAATTTGCATTCAAATAAGCTGGTGTTTTAATCACTATCATAAAAGCATTACGTTTCACACCATTAACTGCTAATTGTGCAGTTTTAGAATAAGAACCATTTGTATCTCTACTAGTTTCAACACCATTTTTATCTAATAATTCTTTTATTTTATTAATCAACTCAGCTCTATCATTAATAGATTCGATATAAATGATAGGCACAATTGGTCTAGATATTAATTCTATTTTTTCATCTTTTAATAACGGTTTAATAATGTCTATCAACTTAGAATACGTCGGAATCATCATTTTCATCTGATTTGCCGCCTTCTGTATTTTTTTCTTCATTAGACTTAATTAACTTAGCTTGTTCTTTCTTAATCTCAGCTTCGTTAAACATCATATCTTCAGCACTAATGCCTAATATATTTTCGAATAAGAATGATTTAGCAAATAACGGTCTCAAATCTTCACTATCATTCTTAGAATTACCTAATGTTGGTAAGAATGACGAATAAGAAGTTAAAATGCCGGATATTTTCTCGGCTATAGATAATTCTCGTATACGCTGGAAATCTTGAGCATTATTAAAATTGATATTATAAATTGCCGGATCCAGATACTTTTTATTATAACCTTGAAGTTTCAACTGAGATATAAACACATTCAAAATTAGATCATTACAAAATGTTTTACCATTTCTTCGACACATTCTCTGGAATGAAATCTCGGTCATGTTTTGTTCTGGAGCAGAACTATATGTAGTAGGTGTACCCGTATCATCCCAACGGCCAGCTGGTAGTAATAATCCATCTGCTACTTGTTGACGTAACATTTTAAGATCTTCGATTTGGCCATTAAATTCATTCGATCCTTTGAAAGATTCTAATGAAGAACCTTCTCCCCCACTTAAAATTGGTAAGTAGAAATCTTCTGTAAAAGATTGAACCCTATTATTAGTGTTTATTACACCAGTTTTAGCATCTATATTCAACTCTTTACGATATTCTTCTTTCAATTTCTTTATTTTAGAAGGAATCTGAGCAGGAGGTGTTTTTCCTACGAATATCTTGAATATTCTCTTTTCTGGAGCACGAGTTACACGATAAACTGTTAGTGCATCTTCTATTGCTCTAAGTTGATTTACGTGACGAATGACTGGTTCGAGATAACCATATATGTTATTTACTGGCGCTTCCCCACAGAAAGCATAATTACAATATGCAATTTGATTCACGTTAAATGTTTTTGGAGAAGCTCCTTTATCTATACCATTTCCAAATAAAGAAGCATCTTGCATAAAGCCGATACGTTTTCCATTGTAATAAATAGGAATTGTATTATAACATGGTAAAATATTTATTCCAACTAGTTTTTTACCTGAACTATCGGGTACTTTTTCCCATATTTGTTCTCCATCAATTAGCCATTGATAGTAGTAGTACCAAAGTCTTTCTTGTTTAATGACACAGTTTACTACATAATCGAATTGTTCTTTTAATTCTTTCAATTCGCTTTCATGAATTTCTTTTTGATAAGCCTTTTTAATTCCAAATAGTACACAATTACCATCTGTGTTTTCAGTAATAGTTTCATCTGCTACTGTACTTAAAGCTTTCCTTATTAATGGATATAGAGCCATTTCTCTATAAAGAATAACCTTTTGTCTCTTATTTTCAGTAAGTCCATCGAATAAGATACCGTTGCTCTCCATAGAATTCCAAGACAACGAATTAGCCGAATTTCGATATGTAGCTATATCAGTAGCATTATAACCTACTCGGTTTAGATTAAGAGCATTTTCCCTTTCGGTATTAGCATCTTCCTTTGTATTAAGGAAGAATTTACTCATTGGGTTTATAAAATTCAAAAAACTCATATTTCCTCTAGTTTATAATCGAAATATTCATATTCCATAGTAATTGTGAAGTTATAATCTTCAGCACTTCCATAGACTAATGATAAATCGGTAATAGTAGTTATAAAAACATTATGAAATGTTAAAGAAGATTTAATAACATTCTTATTGTCTTTCAATTTAACAATTAGTTGATTTATACAATTATCATGCGTACAATTTTTAGAATCTACACCTATACCATTTCTAGTATTGATAATCCAAGAATAAAACAAATACCAGTTCTTAAGAGCACTATCAGCTATGATTTTCATGCTTATGCTGGATAAATTTCTAGTACCTTGTGTACCTGGACTTATTCTTCGGTTATGAAGATAAAAAGACTCCAATAATTGTAATGATAACTCAGGAATCATGAATTCCTTTATGTTAGCATAAACTTCAGCTAAATCGATAGTTAATCCAGTAAAATTAGGGAAATTTGATATAATTATGTCGAATTTGTTATTTGTAAAATTATTTACATTATTTACTGTTGATTCTCCGACTAGTTGGTCCATAATTTTATATATTACTCATTATGACTGAAATATCAGATAAAAATATCGAATTATATAAGAAAACATCATTGGTTTGGAAAGAGGGTTCTACTTGTGCTCGTTTGAAAGTTGGTTGTTGCATATTCAACAAAATGGGTAGGTGTGTAATAACGTCATATAATGGCACAATTTCCGGGTCGATTAATTGTAATGACATATTTAATTTCGATGATAATAGTGTAAATTTTGATAAACTGCATGAACTAGAACCTACATGGGAACCAAATCTTAATGGGATTCAAAACATTACAGTGGATAGCATACGTGATTTGCATCATAAATTTTCAGAGAAATACGAAATTCATGCCGAAATGAATGCCATTTTGAATCTTAATAAGACTAATTCGAATGTTTCTTTGCAAGATTGCATTATCATGATTACGACCGAACCTTGTATCAATTGCATGAAATTGATAGCTGCTTCTGGAATTAAAACTGTATTTTATATTGAAAAGTATGATCGAAATGATGAAACAGTAATCTCTAATCTAAGTAAAAATTTAGGTTTGAATATGATCAAGATTTGATAACTCTTTCATAATTACCTGTTTCTCCTGTACTCATAATATAATGAATGGAAAATGATAGAGTATGATCCCCCGGATTGGTTTGTATATTAGACTGAGATCTAATTATGTTTATGTTTCCTACCCAAGTTTCAATAGTAGTAAAAGCTTTATCTTCTAGTTCTTCGCGTCCAATATCCATTTTTTTGAAAAATAGAGGGAATAATGGACTGAAAAATGAAATATTGAATAATCTTTCACCGGGTTCTGTTAATAAAAGATTATCTATTGCTTGATTTATAGAATTAACTCCATAAAGTTCATTCCCCATCATATTATAATTCAAATCATAAAATGGATTTGTAATCTTGGTATCAAGATTCATAAAATCAACATTGGCAGATACATTTAACATTTCAACAAATCCTCTTCACTTATTAAGTCATTCATATTCGAATAAGCTTTATGAGCATAATCATATAACATTTTATCAGAATTTTCACCTAATTCATATTTAGCTAAATTAGCTGCTAATTCAGCAATTTGCAATACTTTTTTCGAATTAGGATCGATAACTAAATTTGTTATCATAGAAGTATCAGTATCTGAACTTACACTTATCAGATCTGCTGTTGTTATTGTAGTTGGCACTTTAACAGTTATTCCATCTTTTTCAATAACTATACTATTATCTTTAGTTTTAGTATATCGTAAAACAATATCTGGATCTGGATCTTTACTATCGAAAGTATTTTTATATAATTTGCATAAATCATCCAAATTAGTCGAGAAATAATTAACCAAGTCAAGTTTTTTGAATGATTTATAATCCCTATTTTTAACAAAAGTTCCGATTTGACGGATAGATCTATTTAATGAATAAGCATTGGCGCTTGCTCCTACATTTAATGGGGCTGATAAAATATCAGTCAATTTATCCAGATTTTTATCCATTCGATCTAGTTTCTTAGTAGTTGCTTCAACTTGACCCATAACTGAGTTATATTTTGGAGAATAAAACATCAAATCCCCTGTACCAGTGTCAGTTAGACAGAGTTTGTTTTTGATCATTGCTGCATAATTAGTAGCAGTTTGTAAGCTAGTACAATTTTCATCGTCACTAGAAAATAAACATGTAGAAAGATCGGATAATTTGACTATTAATTCCAAAATCCCAGAAAAATCGATAGTTCCCATGTAAGATTCAATTTGATTTCTTATTTTTAGTTTATATCGCATTATTAGATCATAAAAATAATTGACCATTTTTTTCAATTTAACAGTCATTTTCTTGCAATAAGCCAAACCAAAATCAATAGAAAAGTTGAAATTGCCGCAAATCGCATCTTTAAATTTGGCAAAATCATTAACTAATTTCATAACTTCTTGTTCTATATCTTTAGTACCGGTCAAATTGAACAATCTTTGAATATATTGATCGGATAATAAAGAGTTTACGAAGGCTAAACATTTGAATAATTCTTTACAAAAAGCTTTACCACTATATAAATCTGTACCCTTTTTAAGTAAAGATTGTATTACATTATTAACTATATCATATAATGCTTTGATTATATCTAACATTAAATCAATAGCAACATTTATTACATCTCGGATTAAGATTAATTCAGCATCAAGTAACGAATTTATAACATTTAATGATTGTAATAATAATTCTTTTACTGCATCAATTGCTGCTTGTATGACTACTAATTGGTCATAAAGATAACCACAGGTGAGTTTAGTTAGTAATGAACTACTCATATACTATATATAATGAAAAAAACGAGCATTTTAACTCGTTTTTATTAAAAACAGGTAAGCTTATTTGCTTAAAGTATACTGAGTCAATAGACCATCGATTATCTTACCAACACTTTCAAATTCAGCTTTCAATTTAACTAATTGAGTTTCTTCTAGTTTATTTCTAACTTCTTGATTGAATTTAGCGTGAATATCAGCATTTTGGAAATCTTCATCACTGACTAGCTTGTTTTTAACGAAATCGTTAATGCCATCAGAAATATCAGTACCAAAACCTACTAAACTAGCTTTACCATTCTTACCTTTTTCAAAATAACGACCCATTAAACTAGTCATAGAATTGGTTTCTTTCAATAACTCACTACGTTCCAATTCGTCTGGGAAATACTCGCCATTTTTGATTTCCTCATCTAATCTTTCTTTTCTATATGTTCGAAAATCCATAAAATCCTCATTTTTAATTATATATCAAGTGTATTTTAATTTTCAAATAATCTTTTTATATCGCTATTTATGGGCTAAATAAAGCAAAATTAAATTGAATAAGTATATTATACCACATACGATTAATAATGTAGTTAAATCTAATCTTTTTAGATATAATGAAGCTAAACCGGCAATACCCCATGCACTCAAAGTCAAAGAATGAATTGTCGAGGTGTTATTTATCCCATATTTATCGGCTAAAAGGCTTGGTAAACTCGAAAAACCACCACCGTAATTCAGGTTTATAATCATGATAGATGTAACAAACATACCAACACTAGCAATACTAATATCCGAAAAACACATTATGCTAGACAAAACAAATAGTATTATATAAGGCATATACCGATTAGTATGATCGGAAATCCAAGCATAACCAAATCTACCTAATGCATTAAAAGTGGCCGATAGAGCACAGAATAAAGTGATTAGAGATAAACTTAGGTCGAAATGTTTGTATAACTGGGCTTCTTGACTTATAAAAGCTAGACCTAATGCAATATTAGAGAAGAAAAATAACCAAATTGCTATATAATTTACGTTACAGATAGATTTGATATTGAACTTGATACTGTTTTTAGGTATGAAATCAACTGGGAATTTCTTAAAAAATAGACCAGCTATGAATAAAGGTATGCCATAAATAATGGCTAAAATTATAAAAACTTTATCTATTTTATAATTGCTCGTTAAATAGGCATAAACTGGGCTACAAATAGCTTTTGCTAAACCAAATGATAATATAGCAATAGCACTCGCAATGGCCTTATTATGGCGAAAATAGAGCATTAACGTCTTAATAGGTGCAACATAACCTAAACCACAAGAACAACCGAAAATTACGCCATAAGTTAAATAAAACCACATAACACTTCGATATTTTAATGCTATCGCAGAACCTATAAAACTTAATACGAATAATATCGAACTCAAAATGTATGTTTCTTTAGGATGTTTTTCTACATATTTGCCCATAAAAGCAGCAGAAAGTCCCAAAAATAGAATCGCCAATGAAAAAGCAAACGACATGTCATGAGCTAATAACAGATTTACTTGACTCGATAACAAAGACCAAGCATAAACTTGACCAATACATAATGATAAAATAATTGAACTGATTGCCACTCTAATACTTAAAACCTTCATAAATTTCCTCTAATTTTATATATCCAAACCAAATTATATTTTTTATTGAGATTTAAACTATGTTTTTCTATATTTAATAAAAAGGATCCATCATGAATATCACCGAATTAGAAACTAAGATTAAAAAAGCTGCTGTAAACTATTACAACGGATCTGAATCTATTAGTGATCAAGACTATGATATTCTAATAGCTGAACTTAAAGCTCTTGATCCAACTAATCAATTGGTAGCTAATGGTCTTGCCGCGGCCGATAACACTGGCAGAACTAAATATAAACATACTCTTATCACAGGTACACAGGCGAAGTGCAAAGATATGACTGAATTTGCCAATTGGTTTAAGAATAAATCTGGTCATTACAACATTTCGGCTAAGATTGATGGAGCTTCTGCCGAGATTCAATATAGAAATGGTGAAATCTATCGGGCTATTTCTAGGGGTGATGGTTTCGAAGGTGAAGATATCACTAATTCAGCTAAACTCTGGAATAATATGGTTTTAGAAATTCCGGGTTTCACTGGATCTATAAGGGGGGAATTTCTCCTTAAAGAAAGCATTTTCAAAAAGAAATACTCCGAACTTATGAAAAATGCCAGAAATGCTACTGCCGGACTTGCTAAGCGCCAAGATTGCAAAGGTTCAGAAGATATGAGTTTTATTGCTTATGATCGTCTTGGTATGAATGATAACTTCGAAACCGAACGAGAAAAGATGGAATGGCTAGAAAGAGTTGGATTTGAAGTTCCTTTCTGGATTACTACCAATACGATAAGTGAAATAGATCAGTTCAGAACCAAGATTCATAATGAAAGATTGAAAATTATCGATTATAACTGTGATGGAGTAGTAGTAAAACAGGACAGAATTGATTACACTGATCTCAAACGAAAGACCCCTACTACACAATGTGCTATCAAGTTTGCTCTCGATGTTGCTATTACTCGTGTAAAAGACATAGAATGGTCTGTTTCAGGTAAATATCTCACTCCTGTATGCCTTATCGAGCCTGTAGAACTCAATGGCACAACGGTTTCTCGTGCATCCGTTGCGAATCTTTCCATCATTAAAGAATTAGGCTTAGAAATAGGCTCTACGGTGAAGGTTAGTCGTCATGGAGAGGTTATTCCTCATATTGATGAGGTTATTAATTAATAACATTGAAAAATAGAAAATGATTTATAATCTAATTGGTATATTGTTTTGTAGATGAGAGTAATATGTTAGTTAATTCACCATTTAATTATACAGGAAACAAGTTCGAGATTCTACCGAAGTTAATTTCAAATCTACCAGAATCTACTGAATCTATGACGCTTATAGATCTATTTAGCGGTTCTGGAAATATTTCTTTCAATCTAGCCTATCGTTTCAAGAAAATTCTTTCGAATGAATATATGGGCGATATTCAACGTATACAGAATGTTATCCAGAATGGTAGTGATGAGGATTTTGAAAATCTAATTAAATGTGTAAAACAGTTCTCATCATCAGATTATAACATGTATCAAAAGCTCAGGGATTATTATAATACTTATATGTATACTGATTATACAAATCATTCCGAGTTCATACGGAATCGATATGATTTTTTAAATGAAAAGGCATATAGGCTGTATGGTCTTATGCTTTCATGTACAAGCCATACAATTAAGTTTAATCGAAATGGACTATTCGATCAGACATGTGGAAAATGTATGTATGATGAATTCAGCGAAAAGAAATTAATTTCATGGCGAAATATGCTTAAAACAATACATAATGTGGATCTATTAGTAGGAGATTTCGAAAAGAGTATTCCAGAGTACATTGAGAATAAAAGAGAAATATTATTTTATGCCAATCCTCCATATTCTAACACTATATATGGATACAAGGAATTATGGAAATCAACTGATGAAGACAGACTGTTCAATTTCATAATGAAGAACATTGATTCTAAATGGATGATTTCCGGTACTGAAGTAGAAGGTGACTCCAAATGTAAACTGTTGGATCTTATTTTGAGAACGGGGAAATTCAAAACAATATATCTTGATTATGATTGCAAGAAAAACGGAACGACTACACGAGAAGTAATTTTAATTAACTATTAACTAAAAGATATAACATGAGTTATTATTCACATTGTGATATTGCTGATTTGAACGATGCTATCAAGGGATTTAATCGTTTGCTTTCAGATGAAATACAAGAAATCAAACGGAATAAAGATAAAACATATACATCTAAGGATGTACTTGAAATTCTAGACACTTTATATAAGAATTTTGAGTCCGCAGAAATGTCTAGCTATCTCGATAATATATCCGAGGAATTTAGTGAATTCGAAGATGAAATTTCAAACTATGCTGAATCTAGTATAAATTGTGGCTCAATGAAGGATTTCAAAGATATTATTTTAGATAATCTGCCCGATTCCGCATCTCTGTCGGATAGAAATGAAATAGAAGAGCAACTCAACAAATGTGAATGTATTAAATGAGTGAATTATTATGGGATGATCAGTTACCAATTAATAGATAGTTATAAATAATTATAAATCGGAGTTTTTATGGATAAATGCCGTAAAATCAAGGAATTTCTAGAATTTTATACCAATATTCGAGTTAATAATTATAGAATGTTTAAGAAATATGGTCAGTTGATCATTATTTTCTATGTTGATCTAAATGAAGAAGAACTTTCTGTTGAATTTGATTCAGCTTTGCCGGAATTACCATATAAAATTGATAAATTAGGTTTCAGTTTAGAAGATTATTCAGATGGTATATTATATTTTATGGAGGATTAAATAAATGAAATTATTCAAAAAAGAAGAATTGAAGATGGATATAGATAAGTTACTCAATGAAGCAAGCGTAAATAAAGATTGGGATGATATGGCCGAATATTTCGAAAAGAAAAGTGATCCGGAACATCTGGCTAAATCTATAACAAAACCAGAAAAAGCAGCCCAATTATCAAATATTGCAAGTTTAATGGGTTGGATAGAATGTGCAAAAATGATGCACAATCGTGCAATAGAACTTGGTATGACTGAAAAAGAGATTGATAAAATTGGTAGAGATACAGAATTAGCAGCTTGGGCTGCAAAGTTCGAACGGGCGAAAAAAAGTTCTACTTGGAATGTCATGGTAGATGATAATATGCACAAGGAGACTAAAGGAATCGGTATTGTAACTCAAAAGGGACCAGTGACCATTAAAAAATGTCAAGAGATAATGGCTAACGTAAAGTCTAGATTCGGATTTACACCGGAAAAGATAAAAATATTCATGTGGGATTTCGATTATAGTGGAATTGACTTAGATACGTATATTTCGGCAATGTATGGTGATTGCAGTATTCCTATGACACAGGAGAAGACGGCAGTATATGATTCCAAGAAAAATAGGTTGACAATTTATGACAAAGATATGCCAGTGTATTGCAATTATGATGGGCATATATGTGATGATCCGGATGAGTTAGCTGATAGCATTTAGGGAGAATTAGAATGGCTTTTTTTATTTCAATTATTAATAAAGCAACGATGGGTGATTATCATGGACCAAGTGTATCTGGAATAGCATCTGATATGAATATAGGAGAAGATGTAGATAGTTCAGAAGAAAATAGCAAATCTTATTATAATGAACTAACCCATAGTCAAAGACAAATATATATTTATTATCACGAAATTAGTTAAAATAGATCATCTTCGTTTAAGACTTTGAAAATCATAGCATGTGTAGAGCAATAATGTTTTGCTGCTGCCCATTTTTCATTGTTTCGATGTAAAATAGCTGTTTTTTCGGACCATCGTGATAAATTCTTATTAGTTTTGTTTTTAGGTAAACTTGGATATTTAACATTGTTATTTTCATCTAACTTTGGACTTTGAGATTTGGGTTTTACTTCGATCATATATTTAACGATCTCATTATCTTTATCTTTTACTTTCATATAGAAATCGGGAAAATAAGTATGCATCTTATTGTCTTGATCTGAATAATAATCTATCATTTGACATTCTGAACCCCATTCAAGAACATCAATTCTTTTATCTAGCCACCTCATGAATTTTAATTCCCATGAACTACGATAAAACGGTATTTTTAGTTTAGAATTAGTGCAATTTATACATTTGTCCTTATTTACTGGGACATATTCGCCTTGATAATAAAGCTTATTGAAAACAGAACTCATTATCTACTCGGAAATGTATAACCATTCAATGTGGATTCCGTTATAGTTTTAGTGTTTACACCTTCATTGAATGTCTTAGTTAATAATTGTAAAATGTTATCCGAAATATCTTTAATAGAATTAATGCTATCGATTAAATTTTCAGACATAGTTTTGTTAACATCAGCAGTATTCAACATTTTCGTAGATGTAGTAGTATCATTAACTGTGTTTTTATGCCCTAAAAGATTCGATAATGCAGTATCCAATCTATTTCCGACATCATTTACCGATGTTGTTTTTGGTTTACTATATTCTAGCATATTAGTCATGCTATCTAATATAGTCTTATGGAACTGGGTATTAGTATCTTGAATGATGTTGAAATTCTTGTTTGCTATAGAGGCTAAAATACCTAGACTGTGATTTATAGAAGCACCATTTTCATCTAATTTAGTAGGTATTAATGAAATATCGCCGGTTAATTCGGATAAATTGATAACCCGGACTGGCATATCATTTTCTTCTGTCGGGTTTTCTTTTTTATCATTTTTTAAATAAGAAACTAAATCTGATATTCCCGTACCGATAGAAGTGCCAGCTTTACCAACTGCTGTACCAGCGGTAGCAATAGCTTCTTTTCCCTTAGCTTCGAAATATGATTTGATAGCTCCAGTCATTTCATATATTCCAGCCGATACTTTGTCTATTCCTGTGCCCATGCTTTTCAAAACTGATACAATTGTGATAAATGGTTCATGTTTACCCAAATTATCTAAGAATCCTCCTATCGTATTGGCAATAGTGTTCGCTAATTCATCTAGAACTTTGCTGATTAAAGGCATAAGGCTATCTAATTTTTGTAATAGATCAGTCATTCCATCTATTATGCCATCAACAATACCAGTTATCATATCACTTATTAGACCACCTAGAATTTGACCTAATGTTTTTCCTTCGAAGGTCTTAAATATGCCAGTGATAACATTCGATATTGTTGTTAAAATAGTAGTTACTGTAGTTGCTAAAGCTAATAATGTATTGTCTATCATATCGAAAACTTTATCTATATTAGGACCAAATATAGCTCTTAATACATTTTTGAATGTATTTACTAAAACAACAGTGAATTTACTTATTATATTACCTAATGCGTCGATTAAGCCCGTTAACACATTGTTTAATAATCCAGGTAGATTATCGATGAAATTCATGATTAACAGATAAACTATTAACAGTATAGGTACAAGTGCTACAACCACACCTAAGCCTAAAGCTACACCTACTACTATCGGATTAGACCAATTAGTAATGAATACAGTTAAAGCATCTAATACTTTAGACATAGCCGGTACTAAATCGGACAATGTATGAGTTTCTTTTTTAGGTTTAGCTTTATCTTTTTTAGACTCGATGTTAGCATTTTTCTTCAATATTGAAATGAGTTCTTTGAATTCGGTTTTGCTATTTTTTTGATTTATTAACAGTATTTTAGCAATTTCTTCTGTTTTTTTATATAATCTAAACATAACATTACTATCATTCGAATTACTATCTCGTTTACTGATATTAGCTAATGTTTCTGCTATTGTAGCCATATCTTATATATTTGAATATTTTTATGATTTATTATTGCGAAACATAATCAAAGTTCTTATATTTGAAATATCAACTTAAAAGATGGATATTCCATCAAGGATTATTATGATTAGAGAATCTACTTGGTATAATATCGGAACCGATCTCGATACAAGAATCGTGGAAGAGGCGATGGCTATTTCGAATTTGAATTTCAATGTTACTAAAGAAAAGATGTTTCTGGGTAACGGAATTCAAGTTAAGGATAAGATCGCTCAGGTTGCAAATTATACAAATGGCGAACATAAGATTCTCGGTGTTACTGGGCCAAATTATGAAATCATCCAAAACACTGAGGCATTTGCTTTTGCAAACTACTTTAATGATGATTTTGTCTTCGTAAAGGGTGGTATGACTCATACCGGAATGATCTATCTTATCGGAAAACTGCCAGAAATCAATATCCTTGATGATAAATTTACTCCTTATGTCATCTTTCAGAATTCATTTAACGGGAAATATCAGCTTAGTGCGGCAATTACTCCTCTTAGAGTAGTTTGTCAGAATCAGTTCAACATTGCCTTCAAGGAAACTGCCAATACGATCAGGATTCGTCATTCTAAGAATCTGATGGGAAATCTTGAAAATGCAAAGATCGTGCTCAAGGGAGTTTCTAATTACATGACCGAACTTAATCAAATTGCAGGACGGTTTAGCCAGCTCAAATTCAATAAAACTGAATTCGAACACGTTATTGATATGATTTTTCCTACTAAGCAGAGTGCTGATGTAAAACAGATTAAAAATATCGAGGAAAAGAAACTAGAATTCGTAAATGCTTATTCTCAAGATGACAATGCTAACTTCAAGGGTTCTGCCTGGGGAATCATCAATGCCTATACCGACATTCTTACTCATAGGACTGAATCTAAACAAACCAAATACAACGATACTAAGTTCATCAAGACTACTTTCAATCCTATGAACAAGATTATTGATATAATCAATATTGTAAAAAATACAAGTATCGCAGCTTAAAGATATTTCAATTTAGCTATTAAATCAGATAAAACGGTCAATTTTCCGCCGACTTGGTAATATGCCGAGTCGGTTATATCTGTATAAATATAATCTGATACACCAGAACCCACTACTTGATTAAGCTGTCTTAATTCGAGATAACAAATACTAGGTTCACGGTCATCATAATACGCTATATCTCTGGATTTTACATAATAACAGTTGTTAAATAATCGCTTATCATAACTTGTTCGTGTTGCTATTGTACTTATTTGATAATTAACTGAACTATTTAAATAATAATTACTTCCGTATATACCTACAGGATCTACATTAGTAGAACTTATATAATACATGTTTATTTCAGGTACACTATCAAAATATTCACCGCCATAAAGATATGTGTAACCATAAGATTCGCCATATTTACAAGATATATCAGCAGACCAATAATTACCAGATTGATCTACACCTGTTAAAACTTTAGAAATATCATTCAAACTAACAGATAATGTGTCCATTTCTTGCGATATACTATTAGTATCTGTAAGAGAATGCCATGTTTCGGAATAAGTATTAGCAGAATTAGAAATTAAAACATCATTATCCTCGATAAGATAATCAGCAGAAACTTCAGTTTCAGCATCATAATAAGTTATATCATCGCCATTTTTAACACGTTTATATCTTTTTAAGACCTTATAATCTGAACTATTTACAGTATTGCCAGTCCATTTATATTCAGTTTTAACTACATTTTCGACAGTTAAATAAAGATCATCACTTAATATTGGATTTTCTTTTGATCCTACCATATAAAAGTTGATATTTAATGGTATAGTATTATATAATTCATAAGGAACATCAATGATTTGAACTTTTTTATCACCGTAATATAGAGCATAAGTTCGATGATACGTATTATAATCTAATCTATCATTGCCTGATAATGAGTTCTGATTAGATTCTATTAGACCTGTCCCTACGATTTGTACTAATTCCGTCGAATTAGTAGCTGGAATATCGATATGCCCTATTTTAACTTTCTCTTTTGGAAAATTGATTTCTGTTGTATTAAAAGTTCCAAATTTATATTGAAATGGTGAAGATTTAGACCAATAAGGTTTAGCTTTATATAATCGACCCGAATTAGTTTCAAATGAGTTATAAACATCTTCTGTCATAGCTAATACGCTTGGTTCTGTAGCAATAGGAATTGTTGCTACATCACCTATTCCTTTAGGGATATTACCATAATAACTTTCAGTAGATACGGCATTTATAACTTCGTCTGTTAAATCAGAATGAATTTTACGAGCAAAAATATCATTATTAGCTGAGTTTATGTCAATGAACACCGATGCATTATCAGCAAGAGTTTTATCATTCTCGATTAAGCTAGAATAATAGCTTTGAAGATTATCCCCATTTATATTTGAATTTTCTGTTAATTTTGGTAAACCTGTTCGTACAAAACGAGATGAATTATCGATAAATTGATCATGCCAAACATCACCGCTGAGATATGAGTAACCAAAATCGGTGAAATCTAAGTTTTCTAACTTCATAAAGTTATTTATCTATTGGAAAACAATTTAGATCTTAAATCTAATCTTATCCGATGATTTGTTATATAATCCTTACGTTTAGATTCATCATTCGATTTAGTCAAGTTAGTGATCGTATTAGCTAATACTATATGGCTAGTATATCCTATTTTAGCACCTAAATAAGTCAATTCATCACCTAAATATCGATCTTCTTCACCCCAACGACCATCGAAAAGAGAATTGAATATTCGTCCATTGTTTAGAACTTTTACCTTTTTAATTATATCTTTACTTAAATATATACCGCAAGAATAGATTTCAGAACGAATCGAACTACTACTTAAATATGGTACTACACCTTCTCCACAACGCATGAATAATCTCAGATCTCTTCGACCTAAACCTAAAAGTACACAATCGTAACCCATAGTACTCAAATATGATATCTTTCTTTCTGAAATATCTGGTATTTTATCACCATCCAGGAACAAAATATCATCTTTTATATCTTTAGCACCTAAATCTCTACAAAAACCAGCTAAAAAACCAGAACCAGTTTCATTTTTTATATAATTATAGCCAATCGGATAAGATTTACTACAACGATCTAAAACGATAACATAATCGGTATCTAATTTAGAAACCATCTCTTCTACGAACTCAGGCTGATCTTTACTTATTATTACGGTTTTCATTTTATAATTTCATCTAGTTTCTCTAAAATAGCTTCTTCGATCTTCATGATATCGATATCAATATCATATTCTTCTATAAAGATAAAATGTAATTCCCCACTCTTACGTCTAACCCAATTTCGAACATCATTATCAACTTTCCAAGAATCCCTTTCATCATTATCCGGAACATATAAGTCTAATAACTCATTAGCAGTATTTTCAATAACTCGTTCAATCTCAGTTTGTACTACTTGTTCATTCAAACTTTCTTTAACTAATCCATCATTCGGTATAGATTCGGTACTATCGAACAAAACTAATTTCTTACCACAACATGGACATACTGGATTCGATACATCTAACTTATATACTTGTTCTGTTTCTTCCATATAAACCTCTTTTTATATATCAAAATTTAATCATTTTATTTGTTAAGAACCCATTAAGATTGAAGAATAGACAAACCTTTTCTATCTTCGTACCCCCTCCTTATAGGTTTATACTAAGTATACTAAGTATACTAATAAAAAAAAGATTCCTCTTCCCCCTCCCCAACTATAATGTAACTATCGAGAAATATGTGGACTTTTTTAGACTGAAAAATCACTTGGTTCCTTACTTAGAGTAATGATAGATCACTTTTTAAGAAATGTTAAAATAAGTTTACAAGTAAAATGATATACTATGATAAAAACTTGTTGAATTAAGCGATTATCTGTATTTATAATTTTATATTACGCCATAGTATTATCTAATATACATGTTTAATTGCACATAAATGCCTGTTTTAGACGTTTTTATCTTATATCCTGAATAGTTACTAATTTTTAATTAAATCGTCTTAAAAGTGCCTTAAAATGAAAATAAATAGATATGCTTTTAATTTAACATAAACGGTGTTATAAAGGCGTATTATTCTTAATCTGGATAACTATATAGGATCTAATGAAAAAAGGCCTTTTAAGGCCTTAAAAATAAAAAATACATAGTATTTTAGATAGAGATTACATAATCACTTCGATTGTATTTAGGCCAAGGTGAAATTTCCGAATTACAGATGAACGTTATTTGTTTACCTTTGTAAGAGATTGTTTTTTTATCTTTCCAGTGTAAAAATCCGTAATGTATCACAGCTCCGTCTTTCAAAGTATCGAAGATAGTTTCACCAGAATAAGTACCAAAATAAGAAACATCTTCATATTTCCAGGGCAAAGGATTCAAATCTTTGGAAATAGGGCAATATCTAGAAACAAAGAGATGAGTATCAGTTTTAGCTGCATTTATAGTATCTTTTACAATTTCATCAGTCAACATGTTTTGATAATAGAGCATATTGAACTCATTCATGAATAAATCGCTAAAATCTGGTTTATTGTAATATGAATTATCACAGATTGAATCATTGCCATCTATATAACGATAATTGATGAATATTCGATTTTCTCTATTTTTTAGATGTACGGGATACAATGGTAATTTTCTATCCATTTTATACTTTTTATGATATGATTTCAATGTAGTTAATCGTTCGATTTCATCTAGTTTATAAAAAGGATTATCCCCGGCATATTCAAAAGGTCCATTTACATATACAATAGCATTATAAATGTTAGTTAATTCTTTAAATAACTTTCTTATTATATTTGGATCTTTTGATATATTACCGGCTATACTTATTATATCCGCCTCCGGAAACATAGAATCGTAATTTAGATTCTTTAATGTAGTCAGTTCTAGATTACTTACACAATAGACTTTCATTTAAGATACACCACTGTATCTATAAAGCTTCTATGATCTAAATCGATAGCTTTAGCTTCTGCTTTGATACCCTCTTTATGCTCTTTTAATGCGGAAATACACGGAGCTAAATCTGATATTACTAATGTTTCGGTATATAAACAGTGTTCTAATGGTGGTACATGACCCAAAACTATTCTGGCATAATTATCATCATTATATAATTCAACTAGTTTTTTAATGAATTCGTTGTTATTTTTACCGATATAATAGACATTAAATCCTAATCTGAGATAGTGAGCAATCATCAAAACATCACCAGTTCTTTCGGTAATTTGAATATTTACACCATTTTTATCAAAATGTATGTTTTTAGATAGTGTTTCTTTGAAATCCTGGCTAATCTTGTCCAATATTCGATTTACATAAACATCATTTTTAGAATTAGTTAGTTCTTCATGAGTAAAACAACATCTAGTAGGTTTAGCATCATCATCATAAACTACTTTATATAAGCTAGTTATTGCTATTTTATTGAATTTGAACCAATATCCCATAGACCATTCTGCAAGATAACCGAATCCACGTTGTACCATTTTTGCTGGATAATAACGAGATTTAAAGTCTGATAAGGTAGGAAACAACCAGTTACAGTATGAACTTATGACTTCTCTTTTGCCAATTAACATATTATTAGCATATAACGTGGGGGATTTAGACATTTCCCTTATCATGTAGAAATAGAAATCCTTGTTATTCGATTTAGCTAAATATTCGAACCAATTTATGAACATATCATACATCGTGGAATCGGAGTCTACTGAATTATGTCTTGTAGAAAAAAGGAATGTCAGAGCATTCTTTGCAGGTACTTCTTGTTCACATAAGATAATATCCTTAGTTTGCAACAGTTCATTAATTTCATTTTCATTAACCAATTCTATTTTTTTAGCTTTTTCGTGATTCCAAACATCGCTATCTTTGCTAACGAAGAATCTACGATAGTGTTCAAGTCCTATGATATCATCGTTGTTATGTTTCCAGAGCCAATATAATGCCGATAATTCGGAATATAATTGATCATCAACTTTATCAATGTTGGTATCTAATCTAGGATTATAATAATGCCTAATAGAATCCAATTTAATTTCGAATTGATCTTTGTTGCATACTGCTATATACATTTTCGACGTTCCTTTTTATCATAATTTAGTATTTTTATTAAAAATATAGGTTCGAATTTAATGATTTATAAGAATGTTTGTTATCATAAAGGCTACATTTATTACAAAAACAAAGATGACCTAAAATATAATCGTAAGCGTTATGTGAGGAAATACTTCGTTAGGGATGAAAATGGTGATTATTCTTTGTGGCGAACTCACGAAAAAGTCAAGTTGACCAGTTCAGATGATCGTGATAATGTTAGGATGTTAGGTGAAGCAAATAAAGCATTTTTATATGATTTACCACCAGTTCAACAGTATTTATTATATACTTATCTCAACGAAGATCGATATATTTCCGAGAGTGATTATCGTATTGCTTTTTTTGATATTGAAATTCAATCCGGCCGAAAATATCCATTATATCATCAAGTTAGAGTTAAAACTGGATATAAAACTATATTAGAACTAGAAATCGATCGAGATTATCTGAATACACCGGTTTATGATGAAGAAGAGAAAATTGTAACACCATATAGAAGAAGTTGTTATTATAAAGCAGAATTTCCTTTTGCTAATCTTGCAGAATATCCGATTAATTTAATTACGGTATATTCAAATATAGATAAAGCTTATCATACTTGGGGTCTTGAACCTTATACTGGGGACGATACAAGTGTAGATCATTATCATTATTTCAAAACTGAGCTCGAAATGCTCACAAATTTTGCTAATTGGTTCAATAAACAGAATTTCGATATATTGACTGGCTGGAATAGTGCACATTTCGACGTACCTTATGTTGTTAACAGGATGAATCAATTAGATTCGAGATTGTCTAAATTGTTATCACCTCTGAATATAGCACCAGAAATAGATAATGAGAATACTTCAGCAAATGTCAATTATGATTACTCATATAATTGTGAAATCCCTGGTTTGATTCACATCGATTATATGGTAATGTATAGACATTTAACAAGACAATTCAATCTGCCAAGTTTCAAACTGAATGATATTTGCATGAAAGAGCTTGGGATTGGTAAGATAGAATATGATGGTCCCATTAGAGATTTCTATAGAAAAGATTATAACAAATATGTTGTTTATAACAGACAAGACGTAAGATGTTTCGTTAAACTTAATGATAAAACTGGGTTGATAAATACTGCTATTTCATTGAGTCATAATGGTTTGATCTTGGTGAATAAGATTTCTTCTATGTCTAAACTAGCAGAAGCTTATATTCTCCAGTTCGTGTTAAAAGAAAAAACAGTTCCTTTAAATAAAGAAAGAAATGTACAAGATTGGTGGATTCAAGAAGGTTATTATAAGAACAAACTGGCAGATGGTACAATAGAATGGCAAAACCTAATTCCCGATAGTATGGTAAAAAAACCATCTATTGAGCAAATAAAGAAAGATTATTTAGTTTGGGTACCGGAAAAAAAAGCTTATTATTCTTATGCTCCATTTAGTGTTAAAGCTGGTTTTTGTGCAAATAAGACCGGCTTATATCTACATGGACTAGATGGTGACATTAACAGTTCATATCCTCATCATATAAGACAATATAATATAAGTCCAGAATGTGTTGTAATTAAGCCCACACCGGATAAAATTAAGTCTTTGAAATTGATCAAATCTAAGATAAATGGAGTATATTTCTTACCTGAAGAGGGTATGATTCCAAAGTTCGTTAAAACTGTTTATGCCGAAAGAAAGTATTTTAAGAAACTATGGCTCAAGGCAAAAGCTGAAAAAGATGAAGTTGGAACTATTAGATATTTCGTAGAACAGAGAACCAGAAAAACTATCATTAACTCGGTTTATGGGGCATTACTCTATCCCAAGTTTAGATTCTACAACATAGATTGTGCAAGAGCTATTACTAGGGGGGCCAGATGTACAATTAGAAGTTTGATAGAAGCAACTGATGAATTTTATAAATCTGATGCTATTTTGAAATCTGCTAATAAATATTTGCCTACAATAAAAATCACCTTTGATAATGGTAAAATTGATTATTTTTATCCTGATGACTTAGTCGAAGTAAATGGACAAAAAGTAAAAGCTTCCAGTATTGTAAACTAATTTTTACATAATTTAGTTTTTGTATATTTTTTGTGATATTGTAGAAATCTATTAAATATATAGTTATATGTTATATTCTATTGACGATGCTAAAGATATTGTTAAATTTTTCAGAAAGGACTTTTTTGAGAAAGAATTAGGTTACATATTACCTCCTATATTTCTGGCTAGATTGCCTAAAGATGAAGATAAGTTCGGTGATACATCGGAATATAGAAATGGTTATTTAATAAGATTAAAAGATAAAATTTTCGACAATCGAAAATTATTAGTAAATACTATTTTACATGAAATGATACATGTATTAGATGGTTCTGTTAATGGTAAAAAACAGAGTAAATATGGTGCTTATCATGGTGCATTTTGGAATAAATATGCTAAGATAGCATCAGATTATTATGGTGAAGATATAGGTATTATTCAACGTTACGCCACAGATGAAGAATCTAAAAAATTGAGTTGGATTAAGTCACGAGATGAAACTAAAACTATAAGAAATTGTTATATAATCAATCTAGATGGCATTAATTTCATAGTGGCCAAATATCTGAATCGTGAAGAAATTGAAAAATTGACTGAAGAACACATTTTAGCAATATATAAAGCACCATCTAATTATAAATCGAGTTCATTATCTAAAAGAGTAGAAAAATATGCAAATTTCGAAGAAATACAAGATATGATAAAAAATGGTGTATTAAGAGAATTCATAGTAGATAAACCAGATTTTTCTCAGTTAAAGAAAATATGGTATAACTATACTTTTTAGTTTTTGCTTAACATATTAATAGGGATGTTATGAAAAACGGTACCTATATATTCACCTTTTGTCATAATGGCATCTACTAATTGAACGTTTTCACAGATTATACTATTGTTTAGAATCTTATATTCTTCATTGATATTTTTAATACTATGACATAAATCTCCCAATTCGGGTTTAGTATAAACTAAGTTAATAGATTCGGAGAAATATGATTTGGTCGCATCTGTTAAAATGTGTTTGACAAAACCCGGTGTTTTTTTATCAAGACATACTTTTTTAATAGCTTGTATTAAAATTTGATCATTTTTCATTGTAATATATTGAATCTCCTCTATAACTCGAATAATTAGTATAATTCATATCAGCATCATAAGTATAAGCATTAGTGTTTATAATCGTATTATTATCGATATTTATACCAGCACCGGCTAAATAAGCAGATAATCCCGTAACACTTATAGTTTGATTTTCAATCTGTATATATTTACCTTGAATATAATTACAGCCACTATAATTCATACTTTGAATGATGAGCCATAGTTTATTCAGGGATTGATCTATTTCCCCCATATATTCGAGATTTCCACTTGCTAAAGTGTAAAGATACTCCCCATAAGCAGATTCCATCCAGTTTCTCGTGCTAATATCACCCGGATTTTTATATAGATCTTCGAATAATTTGAAATATAGTTCGAGATTATTTTCTGTAGCACTATTCAATCTGATAGGATCATCTATTGTTCCATTGCCAGATAAACCAAAACAGCCTAAATCGCCATCATCATAGTATTTTACATTAACTGCCGATATATATTTTTCAGAAATTTCTTTAGATGTGGAATATGCTGAGTTCCAAATATCAGCACTATTTAACATAGAAGCAGCAGAATTCCATAATTCTGGTTTAAGAATGGCACTTATATCACCTATTTCACCAGAATAATCGTGTTGGTTTCCCCAATTAGCACTGTTATTTTGGATTATATAGTAAGCAGAATTCCAGTTATCCACATCCCCACTAGTAACACAGACACAAGAATTTTCACCAGAACAACATTCCCCATCGATTGGGATTGTTAAGAATTGAGTATCGGGAATAAATGGGAATGATGGGGTCATAATTAACTCTTTTTATGTTTTTTTGGATTTTCCACTTTAATATCTATGGTTTCTTGACAAATAGAAGGTTCTATTTGATTTAACTTTTTTGTTTGTTTTCTTATTTTCATGCTCATATTTACCTCTTTATAATGCTTGACTCAAAAATTCTGTATTTTGTTTTTGTTGAATAGCATCTAATTTTTTATTCATATAATCTATTGCAATAGGTTGTCTTATCTTTTGTTTTACATAATTAGCCGTGAAATCATCTAATCCGGTTAATAAGGTTTTAAGCTTAGCTATTACTTTTTTAGTATCTACGAATGTCAAATCATCCATATTTAATTTCTTACCAGAACAGATCAGCTCGACAGCTTTCTTAAACTTAGGCATATCTACGAAATCCTTATTATTTCCTAACAATAATGAATTTAGATTAGTCATTACATTTTCTACATTTATAGCAGTTTCTCCACTGGGTTGAGCAGGAAGAGTCAAATCATCTGGATTAGCATGGCCAGTCTTAAAATCGGGATCTTCTTCGTGTGTATCAGTAGGTACTTCAGTTTTATCACTAGATGTGCCTGAATCTTTTGGCATATCACTAGTATGATCACCGAAAGGATCTTCGGAACCAGTATCTTCTTCGGTATCTATAGCATTATCATCTCCTTTATCATCGCCGAAAGGATCATCAACTTCATTAAGCTTATGTTTGTCTAGATATTGTTTCAAAGATTCTGTTTTTTCCACTTTTATTTCTATTTTATGACTATTTTGATGTAAATACTCGTGTAAATCCGTCATATATTCCTCGATAATATTATATATCTGTTCTTTTGTCCTAGCATTTCTCGAACCTGTAATATAAGCAAATAAATCGAATGTAGATTTATCGTTATAATCATAAAGATATTCTTTTAGACCTTTAACATCTTTTTTATTTATCAAGGACATTATGTCGTTGGTCATTCTTTTCAATTTATATTTCGTATAATCTGACGTAATATTTTTCTTTTTGAAATACATATCGATGTTTAAGATTCTATGAAATTCTCTGAATAACATTAAATTATGCCTTTACGTTAGTGTTTCCTATTTGATGGGGACTACCACAAATAAGACATGCTGGTAAATTATTTACTAATTGTTTTTGCAAATTTTTGCCTAAATTCACACTTTTACCATCTACATTTACATCTCCCTGTGAAACAATATCTGTTTTACCTGTTACTTGCATGTTGACATCGCCATTAATAGTCATACCGAAATCGGCTAAATTAGTAGTTAACTCCAATTTACCAGAATTACCTATCGTAATAAGCAAACCAGAACGATGCTTGAACTTGTAACTGCCTTCTTTTTTATTCACAATTAAAGCATCGCCATAATCATTTTCATATAAAACTTGAGTATTTTGATAATCCAAAGTTCTTTCGAATAATGTTGTGCTAGCTAAATCGGTTTCTTTTGTCCGAATAATGCCTTCGTAAATAGGTTTCATTTCATCGTTATTATCGAAATAACCAGTTACGATGCTATTCAATTCTGGTACTATGAAATTACTGTTTTTAGCACCCAAGAATGAATTAGATGGTATACTCCAAGGTAAAGAATCTGTATTATAGCCATCATAATAGCCAAATATCTCTATTTTAATACGACCAAGCATCAAAGGATCGGCAATATCTACTACCTTTCCGGTCCAATTACCTGTTTTAGGATCATTTTTTATGACATTTTGATCGTTAATCAAATCAGTTTGACTTTTTAAGCCTATTTTCGATAAATCCATTATTCGACCTGTTTTTTGATAAACTCTATCAATTCGGGAATAGTATCGAAATATCTATCTGAATAATTGTCGTCCTTACTTAATTCGATGTGAATGGAATTAAATGTTATAGTAGCATCATAATAATCATCTAAAATACGGATATGATCTCCACAACTATACACATTTCCTAAAGAACTGAACTGATCTAAAATTGAATTTTCTATCATATTTTTTATTTATCATCTTCGTTTTTCATTGAAATTTCATATATTTAACAGTATGAAAAATTATAAGTATCATGGAAATATGCTTTTAGTAGATGGCGTATATATGTTTCGCCGTAATGGTCAGTGGATAGCTTTCCTAGCCGATGATCCGACCTTAACGTTTCCCGAAATACAAAAAATACAATCCTATTATATAGATCTCATTCATTCAATTTTTCACATATTGGAGAGATAGCTAATGTTCTTGAATAAAACACATTATGGTAGAATTCGTTTTTATAAAGATGTTCTTCGTGTTAGAATAACTTATAAAAAAGATGGTCGTATTAAATACTCGGTTTATCATTTTTGGCCATTTTTTAACAAAAAATACTTGAAATTCATAAATTGTACATCACAAAATTCTATATTTGATCAATTCGTATCATTGTTTCCTGAATTGACTGATTTTTTCAGGACTAAAAATTGTCATGATGATATACTTTATATTTTGGATTATAATAAGCAATTAGTGTTTGAAAATGAAATTAAATATAATGAGTTTCTAAAGCGTTATGATGATTATTTCGAAGAAAGATATTGTTAAAGATTATTGTTTAGATAAAACTATAAAAAAGAGCTCTTATTTGATCTCTTTTTAATTGATATTAGTTATTTTTTATTACATGGCTTCAACAAGATCGATGTTTAATACACAATTTTCTTCTTCGTGCATATCAGCAATAATACTTTCTTCATAAATTCTCCTATATTATATATTTAATCCTCTAATGCTAGTTTTATAATGTATTTTTCTTCAGTATTATAAAAATAGACGTTATAATGATCAACACCTTCTAAATCCGAATTACCATTGTTAAATGCTATATTATAACCCTTAACTATAGCTCTAATGTGATCTTGATCCGGTTTTGTTAGTTTTTTATCAAGATAGAACACATTTTCTTCATCATTCATATCGAAAAATATGTGGGATTGATCTAATACTCTTTTAATAAAACCAATCATGTTTTTATAATTTTCTCGAATTTGGTCATAAAATTCATCAGTACCCTCATTATTAACCGAATCTACAGGTTTATAGTTATAATTAGACATTAAAATTCGATTATATTCATCATCGGTTACTTCTACTATCATTTTTGTTCCTTTTGTTCTGGTGTATTTTCTTCAAATCCAGCATCTTTTTTAGCATTATCTAAGTCATAAACATCACATAAGCAATTTGGTAATGTTTTAATATCTTCATCAAATTTAATATAATTAGCATCGAATGAATCTAGTTTAGGTAATTCTTGTACCAATTTACTACCGAATTCAAAGTTATGTATAGTTAAATTTTCATATTTTACTTGTTTTATTGCATCTAATGTTTTAGCAATAGCCCCAACGAACTTGTTTTTAGACTTGTTGGCTAGATCTTTAATAGATGTTTCGGAAACCGAAACAACATTTACTAAACTTTCAAGAGGACCAATTTGAGCTAAATCAGCATAGGCTATTTCAGTCGGTTTAAGTTTAGCTGCTATCATCTTGTCGTTAATAATTTTGCTCATTTTATTCCATGCTGTATATGCTGATGTTAATACGTAAAGGAATCCTCCTAAAGGACCAAATGATTTAGCTTTATCATCCTCCATTATGATAGGATCTTCATTATTATCTGTAGATTCAGCATAAGGGCGAATAAGTGTAATTATTTCTGGTACAGATTTAACTTCTGGTGTTTTTTCAATATTAACCTGTTTTTTAGCTCCATTTTTAATTTCTGGATGTTTTGCACGTATTTCATTTAATAAGTAAAAATTCCTGAAACTTAATTGTTCTGATAATAATTTCTTGAGTTTATCGGGATTTTTACTTATATAATCTAAAATTTTCTTCTCTTCTGGAGTAGCAGTATTAGTATAATTCTTCAAAATTTGAGGAATTTTCTGTTTTTCTTCTTTTTTAAGATCATAAAATGTACGGCCTTTGAGTTCTTCTATTTTGCTCATAGCTTTATTGATTAGATTTAGAACAGCATCTTTATTTTCAGATTGATCTGCTGACTTATTTTCCGGTGTTTTAGCCGTTTTTTCAAATTTTGCAGCTTTAGCTAATAAAAAACTACCACTTTTATTACCTTTACCAGAATAGAATTTAACTCCTTCCATCTTAGAATCATATTCTTTCCAAGAATCTACCATATCAAAAGAAGAAATGAAACTATAGATTAAAATAGCTAAGAAATTACGGACCATATCAATGTTTTTCAAATCGTAATCCGATAATGTACCTACATAATCAGTATTTTCAGGAGTATTTTCTTTGTCATCTTCTGTTAATAACTTGGATATTTCATTTCTACATAACTCTTCGAATGATTCTGTTTTATTTTTTTGTACAGCAATAAGATTACCATCTTTATCTACGAATTTTGGCTCGTTTTTATCATAATACTCGGCTATTTTTAGAATATCGGTTAATCTTAATTCACCTATATCAATAGCTTCACCTAAGCCATCTGCTTCACTATTTTTAGGATCATTTTGAGCAAATTTATAGAGTTTTGGAAATTTAATCTTAGCACTTCTTACTAATTCCCGGAAAATATCCCTATTACGCCATAATGAAAGTGCCATCTTAAATGGTAAAGTATAAGGATTAATCTCGATATTGTCGATCAATTTACCCACTTTGCCATCTGGACTTAGCAATTTATCGAACCGAGTCATGTTTTTTGGATCTTTTCTCGCATTATCCATAGCAGCATAATAAGCTTTCAAGACTTCTCGGTATTTGTTTTCTACGGAATTACCACGAGCGGTTTTATTAAACAACTTATCTTTTACATTTTTATCCCAGTTTTTAATCTTGTCTATGACACTATTTTGTTTAACATCACCAATTCTCGGGTCAGTCATTATATCTTCTGGTTGAGCATAAATGCCTTTACACGAGACATAATTGCTCATATTTTTATTCATTTCGGCCATATTAGAGAATGAATTAGGCAATGGCATCAGGTGAATTTCTTTAGTAGGATCTTTAGCTTCATCGTGAATAGTAATACCAGATTCTTTAGCTAATTCCTGTAATTTTAAATTATCATCATTGCAAGCCCAGCTAGCACAGTCTACCTTTATCATATCTTCTGCACAAGTCGCATCTTTGTAGATCATATCACCTGTTTTCGAGTGTAAAGCTTTCATATCGATATTATTGTTCTTGTTAGTCAAGTCAGTAGTATCGATTATACCGGCAAGATGATCAGCACTGCTTTCCACGAATGCTTTAGCAAAATCAGTCCATTTTTCAACAATATCATTTCGATTATAACTTTTAGGTTGATAGTAAGCACTTTTCAATCGATCTGTTATGCTTATAATTTTGGCAGATTTATCATTATTACCCATTAGACCCAAAATAACCGTATTCCATATTTCTTTAGGCATACTCGAATCTTTAAGGTCCTTATATGGCGTATTTTTAGGTTTATTTGCTATATTAAGCAACTTTTTCTGGATATTAGGGATATTATTCTTATTTTTTAAATATTCTTCATTTACGACATCAGTTTTGTTAATTTTGAATATAGGCAATATAGTAGACAATGGTTCTTCGGCTAGACTGAATTGTTTAACACGATCTATCCCATTATATTTTTTGAATATTTTGCTTATTTTATCAAAAGCTTTATTATATTCTTTTATACTGGGTTCCATTTGAGTCTCTTTTTCGTTATTTTCTGCCATATTTTTATATATCATTATTCGACGTTACATAATAAAATTAGTTACTATATTTAAAATATGCATCAAGAAACTAGAGATATTTCGGAAGTATTAGAGACTAACATTAAAGATTATCAGACTGAGTTGATTCAAAATCGAGCCATATCTTCTTGGCGTGATGGTTTGATTCCCTGTGGTCGTCGGTTAATTAAAAGTTTAGAAGATGTTAAAGCTTATTATGATAAGCCGACTGTTAAAAGTGCTAAAATAGTAGGTGATTGCATGGGTAAATATCATGCTCATGGTGATAGTGGCATAGCAAATGCGTTATGTACATTAGTTAATCAATGTTATCCGTTAGTTTATGGTCATGGAAACTGGGGTAATATTACAGATGGCCCAGCAGCTACACGATATACAGAATGTAAGTTATCGCCAATTGGTATGAAAATGCTGGAATGTAAGAATATAGCAAAGATGGTGAAGAATTATACTGGAGAATTAGAAGAATATATCGATATTCCAAGTCGTTTTCCAGCATTTTTCGTTAATGGCATATTTGGTATTGCAGTTGGTATACGAGTAAATATTCCAGATCATAATCTCGAAGAGATAGTAGATTGCCTTAAATATGTGTTAAAACATCCCGATGCAAATACTAATGATTTGTTAAAGTTCGTTAAAGGACCAGATTATAAGTATGGTGGCCGTTTGTTATCAACTAAATCTGATTTATTCAATCTATACGATACAAATAATGGTTCTTTAATTTACGAATGTCATTATTCGATCGAAAAGTGTAAAAAAGGTTATTTATTAACAGTTAAAGATTGTTGTCCAGGTTTTGATCCCGAAGTATTTTTGAAAAGTATGGCTAAATTGCATGATGAAAAGATCATACTTTATGCTAATGATAGTTCGGATATAAATAATTCTTGTAAAATAGAAGTTGTTTATAGAAATTCTGAAGATTTCGAAGATTATATTCATAAACATCTCATTAAATCTGTAAAATATCAGATTTATTCTGTTACTCAAGAACCTTCTCGGGGAGAAGAGAAAGATCTCGATATTGAGCTTTGTACAGATAATTTCATAAATTTGATGAAAAGATGGCTAAATTGGCGTAAAGAAGTAGAAATAGAACTTAATAAAAATCAAAAGCATATACTTGATCTAGACTTACACCATTTAGAATTAAAATTAAAAGTTGCTAATAATCTGGATATTGTTAAAAAAAGTTTACAATCAGAAGATACATCCGATATTCTGGAAAAGAGTTTGAAAGTTAATCGTGAAGATTGTAAATATATTTTGTCTTTATCATTGGATTCGATTAAACGTTTAGAGATTAGCAGAATTGAAAAATATATAGCAGATTTGAATAAAAATATAGAATATCATGATAATTTGATTAAAAATCCGGATATTTCTGTTCTAACTGAATTGAAAAATTTGAAAGAGTTTTATAAACCAAGATTGCTCGAATCAATTTAATAAAAATATATAAATTTAAAATATGATCATTAAAAATCCAAACCAAAAAAAACTTATCTTGATCTATACTTCAGACTTTTCTGGATGTAGTCATGTTAGATTGAGATATCTAGCTAACTATATAAATGCAATTAACGATCAAGGTTTTGTTGCTATAGTATCACCTATTCCAATTATGGACATTGGTATTTTAGCTAATACAGCTGCTATAATATGGCAAAAGCCTAATGATCAGAATCATCTGAATATTTTACGTCAATATTCTACAATCAAAGCTAAATTCGGATTCAAATTGATTTATGAGATAGATGATATATTTTTCAGATCTCCTTGGGAAACGAAATACGAAGGTATTTCAGTACCCGATTATAACCCTAGTCGTAGTATGAATCCAAATAGACCAGAAGAATCCCCATTTATGGCCGAAATCGTTTCATATTTCGATATAATAATGTGTAGTACTGATTATTTGGGTAAATGTTTTAGTCAAAAATATAAGATTTCGACTGTAAGAACTATAAAGAATACAGTTCCGAAATATCTCTGGAATAAAGATTATAAAAAGCCAATATCGAAAGATATTGATAAACCTAAGATCTTATATAGCGGTTCACCTACACATTATACGCAAAATATACCAGAACGCAAACCTAGTCCAATTGAACCTAAGGGTTTTCCTGGTATTGTTGGTCATCTCGGGGATTGGAATACTAATTTAAAAGATTGGATCATAGAAAATGTTAAAAACGAACGTATCGATTTTACAGTATTAGGTGTAATGCCTTACTTTTTTGAGCCAATTAGGGATAAAATTGAGTTTATACCTTGGACAAATTCATATTCATATCCAGATATCGTACAGAAAATCAATGCTGATTTCCAAGTAGCACCGTTAGTATCTAATGAATTTAATAAGTGCAAATCGGCATTGAGATTTTATGAATCTTGTATTTCGGGTAGTGTATTTTTAGGTGCCACATTTTACGATAATAAAGATTCACCTTATGAAGAAATTTATCCTGATTGTAAATTCCATAATGATTATAGTTGTAGCAAAATAGATGAAATTTTTCAGAAATTGTGTAAAAAAGACAATTATAATGAGATTTTAACCTGGCAATATCGATATATTGATAATCACATCATGGAAAACGAGAAATATTTAAACCAATTTTTATCCATGTTAGTTTAAATTATAACCCTAGTGAAAACTGGTATTTTTTCTATAACAAATAGAGTATATTTCATTCATGAAAATTGGACTTTTAGCAGATTTACATTTGGGAATTAAACAAAATGACCCTGAGTTTTTAGAAAGTCAACTTAGATTTTTCCGGATTTTAAGCATGAAATTAAAATCTTTATCTATTAGCGAACTTTTTATCTTGGGCGATATTTTCGATGATAGACACGAATTGAATGTATCTACTTATAATGTAAGTTATGATTTATTTAATAAGATTTTTTCAGATTTTCATGTTTCAATGATAATCGGAAATCATGATACTTATAATAAGAACGACATTTCTACACATTCGTTGAAAATGTTCATGAATTTACCGAATTGTACAGTATATGAAAATCCAACTGAGATAGAATTAGCTGGTAAAAAAATATTCATGTTGCCTTGGCTTACAGATTATACATTATTCGATGATTTGGTATATACTAAAGAAGCTAAGATATTGTTTGCTCATCTTGATATTGTAGATATGTTTATGGATAAATTCCATGTAGCAACTAAAGGTATCGAGAAAGAGACGTTATTTAAGCAATTCGATTATGTTTATACGGGGCATTTTCATAAACGTAACGAAATACACGAAAATGGTAAAAATATAGTTTATATAGGTAGTCCATATCAACTCACGATGATCGATGAGAATGAAAATAAAGGCTGTGGCGTATTAGATCTAGAAAATATGAGTTTGAATTTTATAGAGAATAATGTTTCTATGAAATTCAAAACTATAATTTATCCCGAAGAATTAAATGATATAACGAATAATTATATAAAGTTACAAATTCCTTACGCTTTTGATAATGAAATTGCCAAGATAAGTAAATATACAGCCGATTTATCTAACCTTAAACCTTATAAATTCGTTATAAATTTCGAAGATTTACCAATAAGTGATGTCGATATAGATTTATCCGATATATCTAAATTCGATTTGAGAGAGATAACTACTAAGTATGTTAATGAGTCAGACATTCAATACAAAGATGAAACATTGGATAAATTTTTCTCATTATATTCGGAATTTATATAAAACGATCGTTTAAACTCATTTTATACTTTTACGATATAGTTATATGGTATAGATTAAAAAAGACTTTTAAGAGGTGTTTATGAATAATTTAGAGCTTGTTATGTTAAAAGCCATTATATCTAATAAAGAGATTTGTGAAAAGGTAATGCCCGTAATAGATCCAGAATGGTTTAATGATGATGAAGTTTACAAAAATGTAATTTCTAAGTTGTCTGGTTTTTACACTAAATATCAAGTTTTCCCAAATGATTTCGAAATATCGAGTTTATTCAAAAATGATCCTACTGAATGGGATTTATACAGGAAAGCTAATTCGATAGATACTGATACAGCAAATACAAAATATATCATTCACAATATCGAAATTTTCATGAAAAAGAAACGTTTGTATCAGAATGTTATGAATATCATGAAATATGTCAATTCTAATGATGAAAACATGGAATCGGATTATGCTCAGGATGTAAGCGATAGCGAAGGATTCTCATTAGATTCAAAATTAGGTTACGATCTGATTGATGATATAGAACAGATTTATGACGAAAGTCATGCTCAGGATGCACATATTAAAACCGGTTTAATAACCATAGATAAGATGCTTAAAGGGGGATTATCTAAGAAAACTCTTACTTTCTTACTTTGTCCAACTAACGTTGGTAAAACTATGACTATGTGTGCTTTATCGGCTAATTTGATCCGAAATGGCTATGATGTTTTATACTATACATTTGAAGATGGTAAAATTAAAATTGCCCAAAGAGTATTGCAGAATTTGCTAGATTTGACTGAAGATGAGTATCTATTCATCAAAAAAGATGCGTTCATGAAAAGATGGAACGAAAAAAAGCAGATTATTGCTAAAAAGCTAAAAATAGAAGAGTTTCCTGGTGGTGAAAAATCAGCATTGGCATTACGAAGTAATATAAAAGAATTAAGAGAAAAATGTCATTTCATACCACAAGTCGTAATGGTAGATTATGTTGGTTGTATGGTTCCAAATGGTAAAATAGATAGCAAAGTTAATATGTCTACTCAATTAGCAATGATTACAGATCAGGTGAAATCGTTAGCTATGGCAGAAGGATTCCCAATTATAACTGCTGCACAGGTTAAACGAGATGCTCTGGATGCTATGTCATTGGAGCTTAAAGATATAGGCAATTCTATCGGTATGGCTGAAAAAGCAGATGAAGTTTTATCGATTACTCAATCAGAAGAACAGAATCAAAACAACATTTTCACGATAAAGCTCATTAAAACTCGCGAAGGTGCAAATAAATTTGAATTGAAACCGATCGGAGTAAATATCTCAAAACAACAGTTATATGATATAGCAGCTAATTCAATTGAAGAAATAAAAGCTACAGAAGCTAAAAATATAGCTGATGAATTTGATAACTTTTAGATAGTTTTTAAAGATTATCTAAGTGGCTCAGTAGAAATACCAGGGCTACTTTTTTATGTAGTGTCTCGAAAATTAAATGTATAATGGATCATATATATCATAATGAGTATTGTAGATGAACATAATGTTAATGTTACCAAATTAGAAGATCATTATAAAGTTTCTATTGATAATATTGATTATTATGAAAGTGTGAGAAATGTAGGAGTAGGTTTCAATTTAACTGATAGAGACGGTGATTTGGCTGTACAATCTTATCCCGATAGCAGTATGGATACATTTGGAATAATAGACCAGACTAGCATCAGTTATATAGATCGGAAACTATCCTTCGATTTCTATTTGGGAATCGATGAGGATGACATTAAATTCGTTAAGTTAGCAGATTTTGCTAATACTGTTGCTTTACATAAACAAAAAGCCATCTCTTTTTATAAAGATACTAGGGTATATCTACAATTCTCCGAAGAAAGCAAATTCAATCTATTTAACGATGTTAAATTAAATTTGCTTTTAACATTCAAAACTGATAATTCTACATATATTTTGAATTGTATACCCAATGAAGCGGTTAAACCTGACATTTTTACTAGTTTAACTTTACATTATTCGAGTAATAATCAAGCTACTTATCAAGTAGTTGCTCCTGAAATAATGAATCCTTATTCATATTGTTGCTATGTTATGCAGCAAAAACATTTAACCTGGAGTAATGTATCATATTTCGAAGTAGCAAATAATACTGTTAATCATAGCTCAAAAGATTATACGTCTCGGTTCGAAGTAACTAATATAGATGATATCAGTGAAATTTCAGAAAAATTCGAACAGAATCCATTATCGTTCGAATTATCTAGTCTAGACACCGCTGGAATTCCTAATTTCAGAGTAGATTATGATGACAATTATCAGTATTATTATTCCGATACATATACAGTTTATTCAAAATTATATCCGGAAATAAACTTGAGTAATGTCGAAAATTCTACTAATTTGACATTTGATATTATAGCAAATTACATTGGTTTAGATAATGAGACATTTTATATTGATGATACTGAGATTAAACCTACTAAAATTACCAATATTTATGCCGTAAGATCTTATTCAGAACAAGAAACACCAATATTAGTCGAACAAACGGATTCTAGTGAAGCGATATATTCCGAAAATAAGTCAGAATTGAAATTGGATGGCACTGCTATAGTAAATAATCAAGAAATAGATACAAATCTCGATCAAAACATAGTAGCTAACATAGAACAAGGTTTGATAGTAAAAAGAGTATATTCCTTCGAAATAGATCCAGTTTCCAGCTTAGATTCTAAAAAAATAACTGTTAAATCGAATCGTTTTGATGATGTTATATTGTACCTGAACACAGGTTATAAAATCACTGGAGTTTATACATTCCTTGATAACTCAGCAGATTTAGAAATAACTCGGGGTTATAATAGCAAAAAAGAAGATTTCGTATTATTCGCTGGTTTATATAATAAAATAGAGATTAAATTCGCAGATAATATAGATACTGATTTCCTTGATGATATAACTCGTTTTTCATTCAAGATAACCAGTCTATTCCAAATACAGGGAGTAACTCAGGTATCTTCGACATTCAAGATTGGTATAGATGAAGAAACTAGTTTACCTTATGTTTATAATATAGTAAATAATTCTCATAATTATCTACTATTTGTTGAAATAAACGGGGATTCTCTAGATTTGATCATAGGAGCTGAAAATAACGGTGTCGATATTGGTTTTAATGGCGTAAATATAGATGTCAATATGACTATACCAGATGAAATTATAAATGATTATAACCTATCTTATGACACATATACTCTATCATTAAAAGCATCTATTGTACCCACATTATTAAATGAAGATGTTTATAGACTGGATGATGGAATAATCGATAATGCCATATCTGGTGGGTCTGGTTTTGTTTATCCGGATTTAGCTCATGAACGTGTAGATTATGGTAATTTAACTATGCCGGTAGATTTCTATCATCGTTTTGATAAAGATTATCTATATGTTAATAATGGAATAAACGAACCAATGTATTATCATTCTGCTGAGTTAGTTATACCTTATAATCCGGAACATCAAATAGAATTCGAGAAATTCTCTAGTTTTATATTAGATCAAGCTACTAATATTTCTAGTTCTTTGCCTTATACTATGACCGATACTACACAAAATTTGAGTATATATGGCTCAGCTTTAGCAGATTTCGAGAGTGAAAGTGGAATAGATTATCAATTTATATCTGGTTCTTATTTAACATATGATATAGTTCAGACTTTGAGTTCAAACAACGAATCAGCTCAAGATAGAGCCGGATTCAGATTTGATTTTATCTAATTATGATATTCAGAATATCTAGTTTCGATCTTATTAGTTGAGTATTTCTTATCAAAGAAACCACAGCTTTTAAGTTCTGGACAACCATAACGATAAATACATTGTGGCACAGAACAAAATGCAATAGCATTAAATATTGGATTATCTGATTTTTTTAGATAATCTACAACACTTTCCATCCAAATACGAGTATTTTTCTCGGTTTTATAACATAATCTTTGTTTAGCCATAGCTAAAAAGGCTTCAACATTAAAATCCATGACATTATTAGTGAATTCGTTCTGATCTCTAGCTTTGCCTTTATTCCAATCTGGTCTACTAGATTGAGCATAAAAATGAGGACTAGCTTTAGTGTGTCTAAATATCTGATTCCTTACATTTTTATCCATTTTATCGATAATTCGAATTACTGGTATCTTGGATAAGGAGTGTTCGGCTATAAATAAATCTTTTAGATAATCGAAAATCTCTTCGTTCGTCATCATTAATACATGATAGGGATTAGCATGACTACCCATTGTAATACAGGCAGCTTCTTTAATAGCGAAAACTGTACCATGTATATTATCAAAACCAGCACTTCCACTTATTAGATTTATTTCCATGATTTTTCAATAAAATTGTTAGTTTAATGTTAATTCTTATAGCTAAAAAATGATAAATTATCAAATAATAAAGTCAAACTTTATTTAATGAAAACATTCAGAAAAATTGATATTATATAAACATTTAACAGCGGCTTTAGCTACAGACATATTCAAATTAAAACATTCCCGAATATCCCTTTCGGATAATTTGATATCCGGATTAATCTTTTCAGCTTCTAATGAAACTAACTTGAAATATTCGGGAAAATTCATTACTTTGCCTTCTTTTTAGACTTTTTAACAGTAGTTTTAACAGACTTCACCTTTGCCATATCACCAGAAACACGATATGTATCCAAACTCGCTTGGATAAAATCTCTGTCGGCCTTAATATGATCTCTGTCGGCCTTAATCATATTACCATCATGCTTAAACTGGATGGCTAGCAGAATTGTACAAATAATAATAATGCCTAAAATGATATTAAGAATCATCTTTTTTCTCCTTTTTGAAGTTTCTTCTTTAACTTTTCAATTTGATTTTTATTTATAACAATATTTTCTTCCAAATCGGCAACATCACCGGTCAATTTGAAGTTCAAAATCAAAGACAAAGCAAAAACAATTATTAAAGCAACAATCATATTTATTCTCCAATGTCAAATATAATCATTTTTTACGATTTCTTCTACCTAATTTGATCAAACAGTTCTCATAATCTCTACGATATTTAATCAAATATACTAATTCTAAAATCATAATAATTATACAAGCAAATACGAAATATATCATAATTATCCTATTTACGCCCAAACCTGGACTCGAACCAAGAAAGCCAGATTACAGATCTGGTGTTTTACCATTGAACTATAAGGGCTAAAACTCACTTCTTTATTACTACATAAATGGTATCACGATGTCCTACATAAATGGTATCACTTTTATTCAAAGTATCCTTATTAAATACATTATGCATAGGATTCTTATCCAAAACAACTACATTTTTAATAAAATGATTTGTACAACCTCTATTATTCAACCAATTATATCCAGTTACTTCAGTATAACTTAACGATACTTTCCAACCATAATGAGATGCTGAATCGAGTATCGGGATAAGCTTATCTTGCAATTCTGGCATATCGTTATCCAAACTGAAATCGAACTCAGCCGAACTATTCATACCAGTCTGTGTCATATTCAACTGTCCTTCCCAACTATCCCAAATCAGACCTGTTTTTGAGAATTGAGTTACAAGACCAACTCGTTCACCATTAGAATAATTATTACTGCATGCCGTAATAACAAGGATGAAACACAAAACGATTAACTTTTTCATTAGATTCCTTTGTTTTTGTTAAATTTAAGAAATATAAATATCTTTTAGTACTCTCGACAGGGATCGAACCTGTATTTACAGCTCCATTTACACTTAGCGGTTTAGAAGACCGATGTGGCTACGAGAGCAAAAGTACTCGATATTGGATTTGAACCAATGACCCTGCTGCCTGACGCAGCTGCTCTAGACCAACTTGAGCTAATCGAGTATAATTCTGATCTCACCGTATATACCTCTAAATCTAGCCTCGTGGTGTATCAGATCGCCTTAGATTACCAAGTAATAATCATTAGGCTTTTTCGGCAGACTTTTAATATAGTGTTGTTCTTGGACACTATATAAGGGACTTAATATAGTTAAAAAAAATAAAAACGCCGAAATCATTAAACATATCGGAAATGATAAACTTGATTTTATCACATTTTGCGCTTTTATTCTTAATATTGCTAGGTCGAAGAATCGAACTCCGGTAAACCATTCCTAACAGTGATCGTTCAAAGGTTAATCAACCTAAAGAGTTTTTCGAAGTGCTCTTCAAAACTTAAAAGTAGAAGCTCTATTTATTATCGGTCTGGTGAGCTTCGCTCTCACGACATCTGGTTCCCAAAACCAGTACTCTACTGTACTGAGCTACAGACCGTAATGGATTATATATTAAAAAGACCTCTTATGGAATTGCACCATATCATAACTGTTTTGCAGACAGTCGCGTTCCTTATTTCGCCAAGGGGTCAAAATGGATTATAACTAAACTTAGTACATCATCCAGGAATCGAACCCGGTGCCCCAAGACCAGCCGCGCATATTTGTTGTTGGGTACAGGCTTATAAGACCCGTTGCAGCATGATGATGTATAAAAAACTCCAATGGAAGGATTCGAACCTCCGACCTCACGATTAACAATCGCTTATTCTACCTCTGAACTACATTGGAATAAACTTTAAATAGCGGGTGTCGGGGTCGAACCGACTATTTTTTGGGTATGAACCAAATGTGTAAACCGTTTCACTCACCCGCGATAAAAATCTGGTACCTCTTATTTTAGAGCTAAGTCCCAACTCTCGCTATCTATACTGCCAATTGTATCAATATAGCCCATTTAAGTATGGGATTTTTATATAAGTGTGCAAGAAAGAATTCGAACCTTTGCAGACTTTAATAGTCTTTAAATGGTAGCTGCCATTTCATAAGCTTCTCCTAAAAAATAACTTATTATTCTACCCGTTGCATATTTTCGCCGATGCTTATTCAGATATTATTTGATCAGATAGATTTTCATGTTGTTATCAGCTAAGCATGTCCAAAAAGATAATAAAATTAGGACTTCTAATGTGGTTCGAACACATATCTCCATCGCAACGGTGGCACGTAATACCAATTATACTATAGAAGTCACTTTACTATAATAACGGTCATTATTTTTTGACGAAAATAATAACCATTTCTGAGATAGAACCGTCAAATTCAATCTCATAGTGCTAGCGGAAGGATTCGAACCCACATAGCCCGAAGGCGCCTGATCTACAGTCAGGGGCGGTACCAATTCCGCATCGCTAGCATAGTGTAGATACCGAGATTCGAACTCGGGAAAATAACTTGCAAAGCTATTGTGTTACCATTACACCATATTCCGTAATATTCAATAAGCGATTGGAAATCTCGTTTCCAATGATCATAATATAGAAAAGAAATTCTTATTTCTCAACTATTATTTTTAAAAATCTTGCCTAGCAGGGTAACGCTCCCCGTCCAATGGATTCAAAGTCCATTATACTTGCTTTTATACGACTAGGCAGTAAGGAAGATATAGGACTCGAACCTATAAGAGTTTTGCCTCAAAGCTTTAGCAAAGCTTCCGCTTACCTTTAGCGTAATCTTCCATAGAGGAGATGGTAGGATTCGAACCTACGGGCCATAAGACCAGTAATTTTCAGGATTACCTGCATAAACCAACTCGCACACATCTCCTTTTTATATTTATCAAACTATTCCAGCTTAAAAGTGGCCAAGAAGGGATTCGAACCCTCAAAAAATGGCGTCCTAGGCGCCACGCCTATACCAAATTCGGCTACCTGGCCTAAATGTCGGAAGAACCTTCTCAAGAAACCGACATATTATAGTGGAGTGATTCTTTTTACCTGTAACTTTAAAAAACGTTATTATATGCACAATGTTGAAATACTATGCATCTATTACAATCAGTAATAACAGGATATCTACTTCCCGGAACTATTGCATAAACTATACACCTGACTGGAATATCTCCATCATTCCAACAGATCATTTCTATGGGATCATCATTTGTAATAGATTCTTTCTGACTTATATCGACTAGTTCTATGCCATTGTATTTCATAGTCAATCTACATTTTCGGTTGAATTATCGAATAACTCCTGATATCTAGAATAACATTTATCGTATACAGATTCTCTTTCGGACGGAAATTCGCCAGCATCACCCTCCAAATATTCAATATTCTCAATCATAAAGTCAATACCGTTTCGAAGATCGATGCACTTTTTCCTTATCCAGTCCTCATATGAATCTGAATCCATATTAGCAGGAACCTTGAATAATTCATCAAATTCATTTTTATTCATTGTTTTATCCATAATAGTTATCAATCCTATAAAATGATGACCGAACTGCATTTTTTATTATTTCAGTGGTACTCGGTCAGTGCTCAACCACTCAGCCTTTCCTAAACTTCTAAGAAAATTTAGGTGGTAATCTCTATTTTATTTCAACTTAATCGAGATCTTAAATTATATTAAGTATAAAAAGAACCTTTTGTTATCGATTTTACGTCTAAAATCTGAAAAGGTCAAACCCCTCTTTACTTACATCCAGTCGAGGTTTTTTATCTTTTTTCCTGAAAATTAGTGCCGTTACCGAGACTCGAACTCGGATCCAAGGATTAAAAGTCCTTTCGTCTAACCATTGACATATAACGGCATAGTGGCCAAGGCGGGAATCGAACCCACAAAACCTTGTGTTTGAAACAAGTACCTATGCCAAATTCGGTTACTCGGCCAAAATGTCAAGAACCCAGTAAAACTTGACGGGGGGATTAAACAATATAATGTGAATATACTAGATTATGCTTATTACACATTCATTCACGTATCGTTTTATCTTTTGCCTTATAGATCTAGGAAGTTTATGGCAAGGATTTTTAATCTCTATTTTATTTCAACTAAAAGATATATTATATGGGATTCGAACCCATACCAATCTGCCGATAGGCGATTGTACTGCCAGAATTATACGAATAATATAGCTAATGGAAACTAAAACGTTTGTTAGCTCAAACGTTTTCCATTTCTAAGACGTAGCAGCTAAACCACGCCTTATAGTGCCCAAAGAGGGAATCGAACCCTCACGATCTTACGACCAAGGGATTTTAAGTCCCTAGTGTCTACCAATTCCACCACCTGGGCATAAAAAATAAAACCAAAATTTCAATTAACAGTTAAGATTTGAATCTTTAACAAATTGAAATATAGAAAAAATTAGATGAATCTCAATAGAAAAAATGTAATTTTACTCCAAAGGCTCGAGCAATTAACTTACCCGAATGTATACTATACATATCAAACCCGGAGATCTTCTGGCTGTGAAATTTCACCTTAGACCAGACTTAGCACTCATTAGCCTTGGTATTATTTCACAGTTTTTTAACTAGTTTGAATGTACGTAACAAATCGATTGATTATCCTCCAGCATATGTCATCATGTCCTATTAATTAACATGACTTAAACGGGCTTTTGCTAAGTTTTCACCGTCCCCGTTATACTAGGAGGAACCTTTGCCACTCTTTAGCTGATGGCTGTTTCTGAGCCTACAGTTTAATTCTAAAAAGATTGAAAATGTTCCGAATTGTCAATTAGCCGATTGGAATCTCAGTTCCAATGATCATAATATAAGAAATTATTAAATCTTTCTCAATAGTTATTTTCACATATATATTAGTATGGAAAGATTCTTAGAATATTATAATACTAATTATGGTGGTTATTCTCGTAATTATCAACAATATTTCAAAAAAGCCGAAGCTGATAGAGAAGCTCGTTTCGGACGTAAATATGATGAAGCTAAATTAAGTGCGAAAACATTATTCGGTTATAAAACTAAACCTATTTGGTTTTTCACAAAAAATATCAATACTGATCTTTCTAAAAGACTTAATGACAAGGAATTTGCATTCACTATTTCAGATAAAATGACAGTTATACCGAGTTTGAAATGTATAGGAAGTGAAATAGCTCCTGTAAAAGATAGTTGGATTAAGTCCATGTTAAATAAGATACAATACTTATACGAAAGATATTTTAAAGAATTCGAAGAATGGTCGGAAAATAACTCTCATGATAAGATGGATATAGCACAATTTTCAAAAATTATGCGAGATTATTTAGCAAATTATTCACCTAAATCAATATATTATGGATTAAATGTAGAAGATTTCAAGAGTGTTTTACGTTATGGCGATGATAAAATAGACTTCAGTATGGATTATAAGAGTCTTTATGAAGAAAGTTTAGTAAAATCGGAAAATTCCAACGAGAAAATAGCAAAATTAGAGATTTCATCTATGAGCGATAGTTTAATCGATGAAATTAGATCGATGTATCTAGATTATAATATTAAAAATATCAATATTCCGTTATATAAATCTCCATTGAATAAAGAATGGCTTAAATCTAAAGAATCATTCATAAAAGGTGTAAAAGATGACGAAAAACAGCGATTAAATAAGTGAACTAAAAAAACCCTTTATAGGGTTTTTTTTAATAAAAAAGGATCCTTAAAGGATCCTTTTTATTTTTAAGCAGCTTCCGCGAATGTTATTCCCTGATCTCTTTCCAACGTGATATTGACTTCGATGAATTCAATAGATTCGGCCGGAATGATAGTCAAGTTTACATAAACCAAATGCGGATCATTAGAATCAGATTTAACTGTTACTGAATATGAAGTTATACCTTCTCCAGCCTTAATTCTACCTAATAAATCTTCGACTGTAGATTTCATAGAACTTCTTGTAGTGGCAGTATTTTTCTTGTAAATGAACGGCAAAAGCAATATATATAAGTTCTTTTCTATTGTATTCACCAGCGATCTAACATCTATTCTGTTCAGTGCGGAATCTTTCTTCAACATAGTTTTCTGAGTGAATAAAGTTTCGCCATAAGCTGGGAAAGTACGAGAAGTATTGATGTTTTGATTATATAACTTACCCATATCCAATTTACTCAATTTAGGTGTAGTACCATCTGAATATGCTATTACACCGCGTTCTGTTCCAGCAGGTGCCATCCAGGGATATGAATAAATCTGACAAAAACATTCAGCACAAGCACCGGCCACCGACTTAGGGATATTAATCCATGCACTGATGTCACTGTTATATGACTTATCATATCCGCCATAACCAGCAACGTAAGAACCATTAGTATATTTGAAATTCTTACTTTCACTTACCATCAATGAACCAGTTTTCGCCGCTTTCGATGTGGTCTGAATGAACCCGATATCTTTTCCACGTGTAATAGCAATATTAGCAATCTTATCTTGCATCGCTTTATATTTTTGTTTACCCGTAAAACTTTCAATCGGTTCAACATTAAATATAATATCGAAATCAGACTTCTCGTTGTCCTCGAAAAGCTGTAATGCTGCCGTTTTCTGCTTAATATCATTCAATTTAGAATTCTTACCACCACTAAGACTATAAATAGAATAAGTTTGGGATGGCATATCATAAGTAGTAACACCCCCTATATTTGATACGAAAGATGTTTCTACTGATTTCTTAGAAACGTAGATATAGTTAGAATGACCATTAATCACATCAGTAACATATAAGCTATTACCTTGTAAATCTTTTGCCGTAGGATCATTAGACACATAGAATGATTCGGTAGGGTCATAATTCAAACTAGTTAAACCAGTACCCCATATAGATTCATCTTGATCTATATTCCGAACATAAACATTCAACTTATAGACTTTCTTATAAGTCAAGTTATCTGCACCATTATCGACCTTGTCTTCATCATCGAAAAGATATTTCCAATCGAATGTATTAGGTCCATTCAATGCCGGTATATCTTCGCAATCCGGTGTTATTATTGAAATACCAATTCTATTCAAGTAATCCCCTGGAGCTAATGCAGCTATGACCAAGTTCTTAGATTTATCTGTATAACTTTCAACGTCACCATTGCCCGGTTCTTCATCTATGCTAGTAGGAGTATAACCATCTGACCAGATTCCCGTGCTATCGCTGAACATCTCTAATGTGCTTTGTGCAATGAGTTCCGGGACATTATTTTTACTAATCTGCCAAGGTAAAATAACATTTTTAGGATCTTTATGATAATAAATGGCTTCACCTTTAGTTTTATTTGAGTTATTTTGATCTTGGTATAAGATGAATAGATTTGGTGTACTAGAATAAGCCCCGAATCCTTCAGATAAGCCATCATTATAAACCAATAAATTTACTTCCTCTTGTGACTTAGCATCAGTATATTTCAAATTGCAATATGATGAATTGTTAATATCCGTAACTGCTAAACCATATTGATCCGCTAGATCTTCTAAAATAGCAAAACTATCAGAACCAGTCATATTATCACATCTAATACTAGAAATAGCATTGATACACAGAGCAAAATCTTTATCACCATGAGAGTATTCACGATATTCTATGCCACTAACATTTGGAGAAGTAAAAGATGATTTATTAACATAATAGGTCTTCAATTCTAGATTTTCATCCCAATCCGCAACTACTAATTTCGAAGCATTAGCCGAATATGCAGAATCTGCACTTGTTAAACCTAAAATGGATTCATTGTTTAATAACGTTGTCAATTCAGCAGAAGTTCCAGTTAAAACACCAGAATTGAGATAATATTGAGCATCAATATCAGTAGAATTCAACGAATATCCAGCATCAAGATGTAAATAAGTCTTATAATAAGTAGCAGAAGTATCATTTATGCTATCACTAGAATCAAAATGATAATATGCCGAAGATCCTGTTGCATCAGCAGTTAATGGCGAAGAATTTATACCGGCTTGATTCAGAGCAAATCTGTTATAATTCGTGAGTTTATCACTAGTAGGAATCTTATAAAATGTACCCGAATTAGCAGTAATTTCAGCATTTTTAGAATCACGATATACTATTCTGACTTCATCAGCACCATCATTATATAAATCAGCAAAATCGGAAACTTTCCCGTATGAATACATAAAGAATGTTGCTGTATTATCAATATAATGCCAGTTATCTGCAGTATAAGTACTCAAATCTCCCTTAAAAGCATTTAGTAATACTAAGTTATGTTCACCTTCATAATCTACATATTCTAATTCTTGAGTTGTAGAATCCAGATTAGTATTAGCTATACCAGCACTGTTATAGGGGTATTGAATGAAAGCATATCTTTCATCGCCCATAGTAGCACGAACTCCAAGAAGTTGTGTAGAACCGTTAGCAAAGAATTGTTCTGCAGCAAAATGACCATAATTAGAACTGTTAGTCGGCGTACCAAATTGAGTTTTGAAATTAGAATAACCCGTAGTTAAAATTCGTTGATTTACATAACCTTTGTCAGCATTAAAGACAATAGCACCTCGTCCATCGCCAACAGTGGTATTATTACGAACTGTATGATCGATTTCGTTGAAGTACACGTCTGGTGTAGAATACTTCGACATTGTTTCACTCCTATTTTGTATATTTATATAAGGACTAGCTAAATGATAGAATGTAATTTTTGCAAAAAGACCTTTAATGATGTTAATTCGTTGCTTAGACACCTTTATAAACACGGTTATAACAGCGAATCTTATTATCTAGACTTCAAAGGTAAACAAGGCCTATGTAAAATGTGTGGCAAACCTACACGTTATATAAACTATGTTAAAGGTTATAGATTGTATTGTTCTAAGAGATGTGCTGGACTCGATACCATAAATAAGTCAAGATCTACGAAATTAGCTAAATATGGCGATCCTAATTTCACAAATCAAGAAAAACGACAAATAACACTAAGGAATCATCATGACCGAAGAAGAATTTGAAAAAATAAAGCAAGTAGCAGCAATAGATACTACTATACCAGAAGATGAATTACCCCGAATAGAATATTCATTCACTTTATCTAAACGAATAAACAAATGGTGTAATATTTTACAGAAACAAACAAACTTAATAAAGAACTTAGAATGTGATATTGCAGACTTAACTTATCATTTATTACCGAAATATAAGTTCAATGACTCTATGGTATGGTCTACTGCTAAAGAAATAGAGATGAGAATTAATGGCGATCCCAAATTTATAGAACTAATCCGGAATAAAAATATTCAAGAATCTTATCAATGCTATTTTAAAGACACAATGTTGACATTAAAATCTAATGTGAGCTTATTGAAATCATACATAGACTATAAAAAACAAATCATGTATTAATAGTCTTATTTTAATCATAAAGGCCTGTTTAAGGCCTTTTTCTGTATAACATTAATGTTTTCACATATTTTCATAAAAAATGTCTTAAAAGTGCATTAAATGTTAAAGAACCGGTCTTCCCATGAAGATTTAACGAATTCTTCTATTGGTTTAGAATGAGTTTGATTGTTTTTATCGAGATATGTTACTATTCTCGAATCAAAATAAGTTATAACTGCTTTAATCGGACAACATGCTGATTTAGATGCTGTCAATATATGTAAACCTTTAACTAATTTAACTCCATTCTTCAACTTATCACAATTAGGACAACTCATGATATATCTATAATAGCCACATCTTTACATTTTAAATTCTTAATATCTTTACATTTTAGATTCTCAATATCTTTACATTTTCCATAGTTCTACCCCCTCCTATAGGTTTTATACTATATAAAAAAAGATTCCACCTCTCCCTACCCAACTATAATGTATCTATCGAGAAATATGTGGACTTTTTAGATGATAAAAATCACTTGGTTCCCTACTTAGAGTAAAGAAGGATCCATTTTGTTGAAATGTTGAAATAAGTTTACATTAAAAATTCGAGATTAATGACAGATAACCTATTTTTTTATTGTTTATAACATACTCATAATTATTAAACATTAAGGGATAATGTTATATGCTAGTTTAATTGCACAGAAACTCCTGTTTAAGAGCTTTTTTAATTAAAATAATATAACTATCAATATTTAAGATAAAAAGAGCTTAAAACGGCGTTAAAATAATGTATATCGAATCATTACTGAGTTAGATAAATACAAATATGATAAAAGAGTCTAAAATATATGACCTTTCGGATCTGAGATGGTTTAGTAGTGATATTTCTAAACCTTTAGATCCTATACCGAATACTCCTGCTGATAACTGGGGTTTTGATTCTGACAGCAATGATATCAATGAAGATACTATCCTGTTCAATGGTGGTACGAAATACAGAATTGCTTATACTATTCGTAATATTTTGATCGATACTAAGAAACCCGATCTTTTATCAGATAAGACATCTTATATCTCATTCAAAGGTCTACATGGTTCCTATACACAGACCGAATTAGTTTATATCAAAGCGTGGGAAATAAAATTAGATATCTATGATAGTATTGGAATTTCATCTGAAAATATAACATTTTTTAACAATAATTCGAAAATAAACGATTATATTTCAAATTTGAAGTTGATTCAGAATGGTGATATTTACACTTTGAGTTGTCTTTTTACGGCAAATCCCCAAGGTTTTACAGAAATATCAGATATCAACTTAAGTTTAGCCTTATTTGATGTAAATGGTAATAAGTTTACTTTTTCAAATTTCAAAGAATTTATATTTGTACCGATCACTTTAACCGAGTTTATAAAAAGTTTACAACATTTAGTATTAAATTTCAGAGATATTTATCCTGAAAATCTATGTCTAGGATATCAAATCACCGGAAATTGTAAATTAGAAGCATTTAATCCCAATGTTACAAAAAATGAGTATTGGTCTGAATTAACCGAGTTGTTCGATGTCACTTATGTTTTCGAATTATTACAAGATAGTGCGGGTTATATAATCGGTGATGTTGAAATAGAAGATGATGTAGCTTATCGAAAATTAGATGGCATAGACACAAGTGGAACTGTTTTTGCTTCAGTATACCTTAAAATAGGTGATAATGAATATGATGATTTAATCAAAAATTATACTATAGCCTATAATCAGCTTGGGCCATTCGTTAAAAAATGTGAAAATATCCGAGATTTATATATTCCAGTTCCAAAATACTTAGCCGATCTAAAATTTAATGATTTTAAAGAATATCTCGAGTATTTTTTTAACACAGAATATACGTCGTTGAATCTAAATGAATCATGTAAGATAGGTATATTGGAGAAAATTAAACGAATAGGAGATTTTAATGATGCTAGCTTAATCGAAGATCAATTATTGTCTAATTTTGCTAAAACTTATTGCCCTGACTTAGATTTAGATTTAGATACACTGAATAATGTGATAGATTTTTTCAAAGATGAAAATGATACATTGAATTATGATCCGGTAAGTATGTTGAGATCGGTATATTCTAAATTAGCTGTGATAAACAAATATAAAGGTACAAACACGGCTATTTATATATTGTTTAATACATTAGGTTTCTTAGTAAATGTTTATCCATTATGGATTGATAAAGCGACACATTCTCATTTTTATACCGAAGATATGATAGATCCTACTAATTATGAGTTATCATCTCATATTAGTCTGGGTTTAACTAGTGCTCAAACTGCTAGATTGGTAAAATTGAATCAAATTGCAGAACCTTTGATTAAGTTGATTCGATCTATTATTCCGGCTACACGTGTATTGAGTAATTTCGAGTTTGTAATTTCAGCTACATTGACCATGAACATAATAGCTCATTCTTTGATCACTAGTGAGGCGGATTATTATTTAAGACAAACGTTTTATATGGATTATTCTAATTTGAAATTATCAGTAAACAAGTTGTTTATTCCGTATTTCGCTCAAGCTACGAAATTAGAAGCCTTATCTGGGTCAAGTATAATTGAAAATCCGACATTAAATACTAAAAATTTAATTTATTCTGCCTTGAAAAGTGATTTTCCATTTATATTTGAGATGGATAATCGGGAAGTAGAAAATCATACTGTAGTCGGTACTGTTAACCGAAATTATTATAGATGTGTAAAAATAAACATTAAAGGTACTGATATTTATGAAGGTTATACTCATTATATTTTGACTTTAGATAGAGAAAATATGAATAAGATTGCAAATTTCTTAAAAATAGCTAAAAATGGCAAGAGATTGGTTTCATTATCGTTCATTTTCAATCGAAAATGTCCAAAATCAGTTAAATCTTGTTATTCTAATACTGAAACTTATAAACTGGAAGGTTATTAATATGGGTGCATTCAGACGGATATATTTGTTGGAAAAAACTAGTCTTTTGGATATGAGAAACTCCTTCGATAAGGTTTTTCCACATTCTAATACTGATTTACCAGTTGTAAGTTCCAACGAAGTAGATTATGGTCTACAGATGTTATGTAGGGGTGAAGTTAAATCTGAAAAAGGCGATAAAAACCATAAAACTACAATTCAAATTTATAGAAACGATAAAAATAAACCTTATGATACTAATTGCAAATGTGAATTACGTTGTGATTGTAATGCATTCAGATATAATGTGGCTTATCCATTGATTAAAAATAACAATTTTTTCTCTAAACCATCTGCTAATATGAGAATACCTAATCGAGTTAATAATCCAGGACAAGTAACTACATATTGTAAACACTTATATAGTTACTTGAAATATTTGATAAATAAAAACAAAATCAAGTTCGTTAAATAAATATGATAAAAGAGGTAAACATGTCTGAATTAACACAGTTTTTAGATGAAAAAAGCAAATATATTCAAGCTTCAGAAGATAAAAACCCATTTTTCTATGTTTTTGTTGCTAAAATGATGCTTGATGGTAAAAAAGAAGAAGAGATCAAAGCAAGTTCTAAACTTAAAAATGTTATGAAAGAAATTAAGAAATTTTTAAGAAAGATCGATAATAATGATGTTAAGCACATTGCTTCTGTTTATTCACCAAATGAGATCGTAAAGATATTAAAAGAATCTAAAACCATAGACAAAAAAGAAATTAAAGAACTGTTTGATAAATTCAAAGATGTAATTTCTTCAGAAAAAGAAAAATTTACTCAAGTTATAGACTTAGATGATGCATTTTCAACTTTATACTCTTCTGAAGCTTTCGAAGAGTTTTTCAAATGATTCGATATACTTAAATATATAACTAATAAAAGGTATAAGTCATGAAAAAAAAGTTTAATCCGGATTCCATTAAGGAAAAAATTAATAACAAGCTAAAAGAAAGCTTTCTAGATGATGATAATAATGTAAAAAAATCACAGGATTTCAATGATAATACACAATTGCCAGATCCTAATACTCCGGTTTCAGCAGATCCTAGTACTGCTACTGCTCCTAATGCAGAACCAATGGCTGATCCTAGTGTAGATCCAAGTGAAGATCCCAATCTAGCTAATCCTAATGCCCCTGTTACCGAAACAGATCCAGAAAATCCAGCTACAGTTGATCCTGCTTCGACACCAGATGCAACAGAATCAGGTGATTCTACAGATCAAACTGCTATTTCTGATGCATTAGTAAGCATTGCTAATGCAATAGCAAATCTTCAAAATGATGTTTCTGACATCAAGAAAAATGCTGCTCCGTCTGAAACTCCAACTGAAGAAAATCCGACGGAAGAAACACCGGATAAAGGAACTACCGGTACAGAATCAGCTCCGTCTAGTGAAGAAACATCTACAGAGGTAACTCCTGCAGAAGGATCTACACCATCCGAAGAATCGGCTCCTGAAGGATCCACACCTAAAGAAGAATCTGCCCCGGTCGAAGGTACTCCTGCAGAAGGATCTACACCAGCAGGATCTGCACCAGCAGAAGGTTCTAAGCCCGAGGAAAAAACCGCTGAAAGTGAACCCGAAAAAGATAAGAGCAAACAGGAATGTTTAGATTTTTATAAAGGTGAAGGCCAATTATTAAATGAAAAAACAGATTCAATAGTGTCTAAGATTTATAATAATCGTCTATGGGAACTCGATAAAATGTTCGAAAGTTTAATTAAAAAGAAACTTCGTGACAAAATAGATGCTAAAAAGGCTGATATTAAAAAGTGTTTGAAGAAATAAAATAAAAGAAAAACCGGATTTAATCCGGTTTTTTTATGAAACTAAGAAATATAAATGGTTGTCTATGAAACTAGCTGATAAAGTTCCGCTAGATCCAGTCAATACATCGAAATATACACCGACTGGATTAGTTAATAGGGAAGCAGTTGATGTAGCCGATGCTTTTAGACCTAATAGGTATAGATTAGCAGAAGGAACATTTATTTGAGTTTTATCCTCTAAAGTTGTTATATTTATGCCTGGACCAGCACTGAGATTATCTTTATATAATAGATTAATACTTTCGCTAGCCGATAAATATGATCCTTTTTCTTGATAGGCAGATAAACTAGAACTCAAGTTGGATAAATTTGAATTTAAACTCGAAACATTTGAATTTAATGATGATAAACTTCCGCTAGTGAGATAGGATATCATATTTTCAGTCAATTGATATCCTGATAAACTAGAACTCAAGTTGGATAAATTTGAGTTAGTTGTGTTCAAATTAGAATTTAAAGTTGATATATCCGAATTTATACTTGATAAGCTCGAAATAGTAGCATAATTTGATAAAGTAGAGTTATTAACATAAGCAGACATACCTATAACAGTCTGGAAATTAGAACTATAGCTTAATGGCAAAAATGGAGATTCGATACTCATAAACATATTTATTTACTATATTCTAATCATGATAGAAGCATATTTCGAAGATTATAGTACAATCACGATTAATTCAGATGATCCAGTTATGTATACACATTTATACTCATATTTTTCAGTTTATGCAAAAGGATATCTATTTAATCCGAAATATAAGAATCATATTTGGGATGGTAAAATTCGATTTTTCAACAAGAAAAATCATACGATACCTTATGGTCTATTATATAAATTAAAAGAGTTTTGTTCGACTAACGAAATTGAATTGAAATTGACTGGTTTTTTGCCAGATAACACGATAAATACTACCGAATTAGATGCTAAATTAGTTAGTTTTTCTAATTTGAAACTGCGAGATTATCAAGTAGATGCTTTGAAATCGGCATTAATTCATAGAAATGGTGTATTGGAATGTGCAACTGGATCAGGTAAATCCTTGATACTTTATCAAATGATTAGAATATTATTAAGTGAGAATGTGAAGAAATGTTTACTTATTGTGCCAAATACTACACTTGTTGAGCAGATGAGAAGTGATTTTAAGTCTTACGGCAGTGATGAATTTTTGGAAATATTGTATGCTGGGAAGAAACCAACTTATGATAAACCATTGTTGATTTCTACATGGCAATCTCTGATGGATAAAGATGTAGAATTTTTTAGAAAATATGATGCCTTGTTTATAGATGAATGTCATAATAGTAAAGCTAAAGTGTTGAAAAGTATAGCGGAATTATGTGTAAATGCTTCATATCGAATCGGCACTACTGGTACTATGCCAAAAGATAAGTCCGAATGTACTATGATTATGGGTGCTCTTGGACCTGTAATTTATAAAATCGATACTAAAACATTACAAGATGCTAAAATCTTAGCCGATTTGAAAATCGGGGCTTTATTCTTCAAATATCCTTTAGATTTCATAAAGAAAAATATAGATCGATCTTATCCCGAAGAAGTTAAAATGTGTGAAGAATATCCCAATCGTAATGCGAAAGGATTAGGGTTTATTCTCGGCCAAATCAAGAAAGAATATAACACATTGATACTTTTTCATCATCTCGAACATCTTAAAATGACTAAATCTTATATTGAATCTAATTTCCCTGAATTCAATATTGATGTTGTAACTGGGGCAGTTCATGTTAAAGATCGTGAAAATATCAGAACTTCTATTGAAAATTCAGAATGTAGAATTATTTTAGCTACTTATAAGACAATGAGTACAGGTGTTAACATAAAGAAGCTTAATTGTCTCATCATGTATTCTAATAGTAAATCTAAAATTGAAGTGTTGCAAAGTATTGGTCGAGTCTTAAGAAGAACGGAGACTAAAGAAAAAGTGGTTGTATTCGATATTATTGATGACTTGTCTTATAAAAATAAGAATGGTACTATACATAAGAATAAAATTTTGAAGCAATATGCCGAAAGAAAGAAGTATTATAAAGATAATTCGTTCGAAATAAACGAATATGATGTGATGTTATGAAACATAGTGAATCACCCATAAGCTAAAGACATAGCGGTTTTCTTGAGATCAAATCTTATAAATAACATTAGAGGCTTAAAAATGGATAAAAAATTAACCGATTTTACAGAATATCTTAAAGAAGAAGCTAACGAAGAATACCGTGATTTGTTTGATTATTGTATCGAAACGTTATTATTTTCAGTTAAGGTGAATGTTTGGCATTGGACTTGTGAAACTGATGCACAACACATACATTTGAATAAGATTTATAATATGTTAAGAGAATTTCCTGATACTATTACTGAAGTTGGTATTGGTAAAACAAAATTCGATTTTGGTGATATAGATATGCCAACATTAACTAAATTCGATAAGAATTCCGTTTTATCAGATTTATCTAATTTCAGAGATAAAACATTGATGGTTCAAGATGAATATAAGGATAATTCTAGTATCAATAAGCTTTTTACTGATGCCATTACCGAATACGATCACGAAATAAGTTTAATGAAAAATTTCAAGTAATATGGATACAGATCAGTTCGTTTTTGAAAAATTGAATAGTTTAGTCGATTCAGAACTTAGCGGACTGAAGTTCATTCGGAAATTGTATAATAATTGTAATCTTTACTGTTCATATCATGCAGATTTAAATCTAATTTCCGAGAAGCTTAACGATCCTAATAAAAGATTGAATATGATGACTCATAGTAGAGAGATTGATAATATATTAGTTTTCATATTCATAAAGTCTTTAATGACTATACCAACTCAAACTAAAGCTTATAAACTAGGTTTGATTGACAAAAATGGGAATTTAATCAGAGAACCAGAAACATCAGAAGAAGAAGATTCGATATCTAATTTGGATCTATTAATGGCTAAACTTAGAGAATGGTTACGGTATAAATTATCTTATTTTTCTACTTCTAGTTGGATTAAGAGTGCCAATGGTGATATGAGATTACAAAATGCGCTATCTAATGCTAAAACTACTTCTATGTTATATTCGGTAAAGAAAATCAATTCTGAATTAGGAAAGATTCTCACTCATACGTGAGCATTATTGCTTTTAGCAAAATAATCTATAACTTCGCGATCGGGAATACATTGCCTTATATTTCCATCCGAATATATGAATTTGGGCATAGATTTATTATAAATTTCGAATACTTGACACATTCTTTTTCTACTATATTCACGTATTGCTACTATAACACCTGGTAATAATCTATTTAATTGGTCATCTGTCAAAACACAACGAGATTTATTCGTGAAATTGTACTCCTTTTCCATTTTCTTTAAAAATTCAAATCTTTGAGTTCTAGGAATATGATGTAAATTCAAACCACGAATATTGTTTATATTGGTCAAAGATGGCCCAACACAATAAATCAGAGGAAAAGCATCATAATTCGGCACTATATTAGCTGGATTGTATTGAAATCCATAAAAATGACCATTTGTAATCAATGTTGCGGGGAAAAAATCATTCATGATTTACTTAGTATAGGTTTAGCATCCACTATACTTTTTTGAAAAGATGGATCGTTTATCATAGTATTATCCGTTGTGTATTGAATTACATATTTTTGATATGCAAAGGAAATATTATAAAATGTAGGGCCGGTATTCTGATAATCCAAAACTAAGGCATCATTATTTGATAATTTACAATTATTAAATATATGTTTAATAAGAATTCTAGAATTATCCATAGACAATTCATCAACTTCTATATTAACATCATCCCTACCAATATAACCTGCATTAACATAATCATACGGGGCATAATTTTCATGTTTTAATGCAACTATCATAGAATATATAGAAAAATGACTATCTTCCATGATGTCTAATTGTAAATCTTCAGTACCATATTTCGGAATCATTACAGTTTCATTAACATTACCATATTTTAGTTCTAATGTACCTAATGTTAGTTTAGGAAGTGTAACATCTTTTACTGTAGTTAATAACAATCTATCACCGGTGCCAATTTTTATATAAACTAGAAATTTAGCATTAGATTTATATTTCATGTTGAAAAAATTAGTCAAACCGGCCATGATTTAATCGTCCTTTAATTTGGGTAATATAATTTTACCATGATTATCAGAGTAATGTGCCAGACCTTGCATATCTCGTATCTTAAATGAACGTTCTCGTCTCTGTTGCATAACATTAATTTGACCATAACGTTTCAAACTGCCACTTTTTTGACCCTGTTTCCTAGCTAATTTCTCTTTAGTAGTTATTTTTACTTCTTTAGGTAGATTAGTAACTTTATCATATTCTACACGATAACCTTTTCTATCGGTTACTTTTTTAACCTCTTTTTTACCATCTCGGATCACTTTTTTGTCATGTATAGCTTCCGCGATATATTTTTCCGGAATTATTCCTGCAACTAGATTATTGAGTTGAACTATAATGTCATCTGGATTATTTTTATATAATATCGCATAACCTTGTCTAGCTCTGAAATAAGCAACATTTTTATAAAAATCATCTATTAATACGGAAGAAGGATTGGCAAATCTAGATTTATCAAAACCAGTTTTAACGAAATGAACGTTTAACAAGTTAATGTGCAAATTGTTCTTAATCCAATCTGTTTTCCCAGATTTCATGCTATCATCATTAGCAATAGCTAATATGCATAAATTGATGTTGTTTTCTATGCAAAAATGAACTAAAATATCAAAAAGGCTTTTTCCATTTTTTGTCCAGGGCATAGTAGGCCAAAATGAAGCACCGGCAACACGTATAGAATTCCAGTCTGCTATACCTTTGCTGTTAACCATATTGTAAGTCTGGGCTTGACCTAAAAAATCAGCTAAAACACCTTCTAAATCAATATAAATGTTATTTATTTTCATTTTTTACCTTTTTCTTCTTTCGCTTATAAAAATCACGAAAACGTGGTGTGGGATGACACGTAGCTCCCTTACCTATACCGCCAGTTGGTACTCCAGTCGATAAACCAGTATTAACTACTCCATTAGAAAATTCTTCGTTCATATTGTATATATGAAGTGACTAAAATGGTCATTTTCAACGAAAATAAGTAAAATATATAACTATATTCAAATATAATCACGTTCTAGATTCAGATTTTCAAAGAATCTATTATTAAAAAAGGTAAAATATGTCTAATTTAGTTAAGAGCATCATGCGTAATAAGAAGCTGGCTGACATGATCTCTATTAAGAAGCCAGATACATTCATTTCATCCACAATTCCAGCTATAGATATTCTATTCTCGGGTAGAATTATGAATAGTGGCATTAAAAGAGGAGCTATCAGCGAAATTGCTGCTGATAGTACGATGGGCAAATCCATCATCGGGTTACATTTCCTAGCAGAAGCATTTCGTACGGGAATGGATTGCTTCGTAATTGATACTGAACGAGCTTTCGATTATAAAATAGCTAATGCTTTGGGGATAAATATGGATGACGTAGGTATTTTTGATACTCAAATCATATCCGATCTTAAAGAGATTTTCACCAATATCGCCAAAGATGTAGAGAAGAAGGATCGTGAAAATGTGTTCGTTCTTCTTGATTCTTGGGGCGATCTTGTATCGACCCAGGTGATGGCTAAAGCTGAAGAGGGCTCAAGTACAGTCGATATGGGTTCTACAAGCAAATTCAAAAATGAGTTAGCTAACATCATGCATGCTTGTGGTTTTACAGTATTAGTAATCAATCACACTTATGCTTCGTTGCAAATGTATGGTGACCCCAAAAACATTCCGGGTGGATCAAAACTCTATTTCAATTCAGATGCTATCGTTTTGGTAAATAGTGCTGCTAAAGTAAAGGATGATGAAACTAAGACAGTATTGGGCAAAATCTGTAATGCCGTGATCAAGAAAGGACGTGAAGCGGTCGAAAACAGTAAAGTTAAGTACCGAATAATGGTAGATCGCGGTGTTGATAGATGGTTTGGCCTTCTAGATGACTTAGTAGAAAGCGGAGTAGTTAATAAAGATAAGCCGGGTTCATATTATCGAGTAGATATCGATTTGGATAAGACTACTGGTGAAATAACGAAAACTTTCAAGGAAGAAGAAACTTACTCAGAAGAATTCGTTAAACCTTTGCTTACTAATACTAAATTTTCAGATTTCATCAAGTGTAAATACAATTATCATAATGATGTAGATGCTTTGGCTAGAGACGTTGTTAAAGCTGAACCTACAGTGGAAGATGAAAATATTGCCAGTGAAGCTGAAAAGGCTGAACGGGCGGCAAGAAAAGCTAGACGTGAAGCTAAGAAACAAGATACATCTACACCAGAACCTATCGAAGTTGAAAAAGAAATTTCGGCAAATTAAAATGAAAACCCAGTTTTAACTGGGTTTTTTATTTGTGAAAACTATAATAATTTAGTATATTATAGAATATGGAAAAATATACCTATTTCTTGAATCCCTATTTGAAAGTTCTCAATTTTACTCACATCGATCTAGATGGCGCAGTTTCGGCTATTGTTCTTAAACAAGTATATAACATAATTAATGTTAGAATGATCAATTATAATAAAAAAGAACAAGAAGCTTTGGATTATGCTAGGAATAATATTGCTGATTATGATTGCATTATTTTCACCGATTTCTGTCCTAATAAGACTACCAGTGTCAAAGATTTTCAAGATTTAGGTAAACCAGTTTTGGTTTTGGATCATCATACAACAGCAAAAGAATGTCTGAATATTAAAGAAAATGTATTTATCGATGAAAACCGAAGTGGTGCTAAACTAGCTTATGATTTTTATAAAAAGTATTTCGAAATAGATTATCTCGAACAAATAGTTAATGTTACTGATGATTATGATCGTTGGGTTCTTAAAAATAAGCTTTCTTTCAAGTTAAATGCTATTTATTGGTATCTCGGTTTCAATGAATTCATCAATAAATTCGCATTTGGTTTGAAATTTGACAAAAATGATGAAGATTTTCTAGCTAATTATGCTAAATCTCTGGCAGATGAATATGATAAATTAGCGATTCAAAATCTTAAAAACGGGATGCTTATCATTGAAGTCGATCATCTTGCCGAGATATCTTATTATATTCAACGAGATTTCAATCCAAAATATTTAATCATGGTGTGGCCAAGTAAGTTGAAGATCTCTATTCGAAGTAAAGATATCCCTCTTAGCTTTATTAGTACTAAGGTAGGTGAAGGTGGAGGCCACGACCGAGCTATGGGATATTATGCCAAAAATGGGGAAGATTTCAAGCATATTTTAGATCTTTATATTAAGTATCTTGATGAATATGTCGATATTAATATGAATAAGTAAGTTGATTCAATCTGAAAACTGGTATTTCGTTAGGTAAAGAATAATTTACAACGTTATTATTTTCATCTAATACGCTATCGGCTAAACTTGCTGCCAATATCATATATAGATCTTTCACCATCATATTTACTATAATCCAATTAGAACTAGTTAAATTAGTTGATTCTAATGTTATATTCAATGATTTTATTATATTATCTAGACCTTCATATAAGAATTTTGCTACATTATAATCCGAGTTAGATAATTTTTTATATTCTTCAGCATGACCATATTTAGGATAAGCATAAAGATAATATGGCAATGGTATTGCTCGATCAGATGTAACTTTAGTATCTAAGCTAGAAAGATAATTAGTCAAAGCCTTTAATACATCTGATCCTAGTATAGTGTTAGTACCTGTAGAATAAACACTATCCCGAGATAATGCACTAAGACTAGCTAAATCATCTTCTTCGGCAACTAACAATTCCATTTCATTTTCCGAACTAATAGTTCCATCTATTTCGAAATTGTTAGGTGTAACAATAGTTACTATTCCATTATACTCAGTTACCGATTTAGGAATGATATTTAGATTATAACTCGCCAGTACACCAGCAGAATTAGTATAATAAATGGTGATACTCAATCTTTTATTAGCTAATAAATCAGCACTGATAATTGATCCATTAGATGTGTTTATATCTAGTAATAAGATATTGTAATTATTTTCTAATGTTGAATTAACTAACTTCAATTCGAAATTAGTACCATATATGAAATTATAAGTTACATCTGGTGATTTTAGCAAATTAGATGGTTTTATATCTATTGTGGCTGTTGCAACATTATCAATATTTAGAATTTTAGATGATAGATCGGCTTTATAAACTTCTGTGTTAAATGTTACATTTTTGTCAAAGTATTCAGTAATCTCTGTTTCCAAGTTATTTTTTATTGTTCCGATATCAGCCGTTTTATTAACTTTTATATTTCCTACAATATCGAAGTAATGAACTATTGGAATTATACTATATAACCTAGAACTAGTTTCTGTTTTATATTTGATTCGTCCTTGGATATCCTGTAATTTTGACCTGAACGAACTCGTATTATCACCATATTGAGTCAAATAGAACTGATAAGGTGCTTTATATAAGCGATACGTGTCTAAAATATGATCGAGATACTCGGTTCTATTGTCATAAAGCATTAAATTGCTATATGCCGTAGTATCATATTGATCATCGAATATATTCAAAGGTTGAGAATTTCTGTAAAATGAATTCGTAATAGAATAAAGCAAAACGTTTTGTAACTCGTGATGTTCTCCAGTAATGCTAGATTCTGTTTTATATTCGCTTACAACAGAAGCATGTTGAACATTAATAGGATACGAAAGTGTCATCAAGAATGATTGATAATCCTGCAATGAAATAAGAGAATTTTGACTTGAAAATGCTATTTTAGCATTTCTTTTCATCTTTTCATCACTTTCAAAATCAGATCCGCCTGCTATATCAGATTGTAAAATAAACGAAATATTATTAGTTACATTCGTTATGTTAGTACCGATAGAATAGAACTTATTTGATGTTTTTATCAGATCTCCTGTTGAACCCGACTTATTTGCAACATAACCATCTGTGCTCAAATAAGAAATTGTTAATATTTCTTCTATATTATTGAACCCGTTAGAAGCAATAGCACCATCACCGAATTCAATTCTAACAGTTTTATCTTGATTAGAATAAACCTTACAAATATCAAGTGGATTTTCTGGTGTAGTATTCGAATCGTTATAAGCTAATGCTGAAGAATTAAGATAAATATCAGTTAATTCGATATTAAAAGTTCTTTCATAAGGATTATTTACATCTTTGCTTAAGCCGATTCTACAAATCCCGTTTGCCGGATAAATAACATCATTTTTGATAGCAAAAGGATCCCGTTCGCCAATGTAATCTGAGAAATTAAGATCGTTAATATCATATTTTTGATATTGTTTTCTCATTTTATGGACATAATCTTTAGCTTTAATAGTAGTAGTTTTTCTTGTACCTTGAATCACTTTAACATCTTCAAGATCACCTGTTTTATATGCTTTTGCCCCATTTAAGTCTATATAACCATCTTTTATTTTACTAGGTATTGCATATTTGATTAATTTAGACCATGTAGAACTTTTACCATTAGAAATATCACTAGCAGTTAAGGTATAAGAATAAGAATTCTGGAATATGTAATTATGATCCGAATATGTGAAGTTTATATCATTAGTATTGAACCAAATAACATCACCTATACTACAAGTAATAGGTAGTGGACCTTTTAATTGAACTGCTATATTAGCATGAGCCGGTATAGGTCTTCTAGGTTGATATGAAAGATTATGACACCATTTTATTATAGAACTAGTTAATCTTGCAGTGTCTATGAAATTTTCTTCGGCAGTACGTTGAATATAATAATTTGACATATCAAATACACCAGCAACAGCTTCGGTTAATAATACGAATATCGAAGCATTAGATAATTTGGCAAATCTAGAATCATTTTTTACTCGTTGAATGAAATCGTTTACTATTTGAGAATGAGTCAACTTAGTATAATCTAAATTAGATGAATTTGTACTGTTCGCCATATTCATATATATGATATGCCAAATGTATCCGTAAATGGTAAAGAAGTTCAAGTTAACGATGATATCTTGCAAAGGATAAAAAATGAGATAAATTTGGACAATATAGAAGCAAAATTAGCAAAGTTATGGACAGAAACTAAATCTGGTAAACATAATGTTATTACAGATCATGCTCAGATAATTGAGAAAGATTTGATAGGTTTTCCAGATAAATTCTTTGAAAAATTATATAAAACTCATTTTAAACCTATGGAATATGGTCCTGCTAAATTATCATCACTGTTGAAACAATCCAGTCTAGATGGTTATCTTAAACCCGAATATATCACTGATGCTTTAAGAGTAACAACTAATAGACCTGCAATAGGTAGAGGTGAATTTCTTTTCGCATCATTATTTGTAAATTTAGGTTTTTGTAAAGACAAAGGGGATTTAGTAGATTTAGATACCAATCAAAAAATAGAAGTCAAAGGTAAAGGTGGAAAATTCGGTGATGGTCAAGACAATAGATTTAAAATGATGAGTAAATCTTTAATGCTTTCATTGTTCAAACAACTTGGAATAGATGAAATAACAGATGAACTTACAGATGAATATATCGAAATTATTAAGAATAACACGGATAATAAAGGTTTATATCAAGTTTTTTCATATTTGCAGAATTTATCTAAACCTTCAATTAGCATATCTAATGAAGCTATGGAAGTTTATTCTAGGTATAAAGATCTAAAAGTGACTTTAGCATCATGTCATCTGTATGCTTATTCAAAATTAAATTATTTATCCTGGTTGTTATTATTAAACGATAGTGATTATAGAATGTTTTCTGCACCTAACAGTGTAGGAGAAGCATATCGAATATGTAATTCCTTAAAAATAGGGTCTTGGAATAAAGGCGATTATAGTTTCAAGATAACATTAGCATAATGGGAAATTTCAATTCAGAAAATACAGAAGAAGCATTATATTCGAATAAGGAAATTAATCCGAACCTAGCTTCTACCGTAGATCTAGATCTAAGATTATATAATCCCGATTCTTCTGGAGCTAGATTCAATTTAGATGATATAATAAAAGTTGAATTTGATGAAAACCTGTTATCTAGTTTGCCAAAAGTTATATTAACCTTAGAAGATTCGGGCAAATACTCTTATTTAAGACCTTTGAAAATAGGGGATATTATTTATGCTAAATTATTCATCGGATCGGCAAATTCGGATACAAAACCACCCATTTCTATTGAAACTAAATTGACCATTTTAAGCATTCAAACTGATATTTCTAATGGTATAGGTGATTATCATTACCAAATCATCTGTTCTTTAGTTAATACTGAAATGTTTAACAATTATGTTCGTTATATCTCATATCATCAGGAAACTTCAATAGAAGTGTTGGAACAATTATATAACAGTTTGGGCTTGACTTTTTATAGAAACGATATATCAACCAATGATAGACAATTATGGCTTAATGCCAATAACTCTTATAAAAATTTCATAGAAAAAGTTTTAGAACATTCGTTTATAAGCAATTCAGATTCTTTAATAGTGTATACTACTATAAATGGTGATGTGAAAGCTGATACCTTGCTAAAAATGAGTACAAGAAATCCGACTTTTACATTTATAAATCAAGCTTATAAACAAACTTTAGCTCAAAAGAATAAAGAATGGAATAAAGCTACTTATATTGTATATGATTCTGTTAATATGGGCAATAACACTGGTTTGATTCGTAATAAGTATGGTTATAATGTTACAACTACTATATTAGATACAACGGAAACGTTAAATACTACAGAATTCGAAATTAATGATAGTGTTAATGTTAAAGATATTGTTTCGGGTATAAATTTATTGATGAATAAAAGATCATTTACTAGTACATCTAATGATATAGGTCCGGCTAAATATTCATCTTTTAAGAATTTTGATAAAAATGAAATTAAATGCGATAAATGTGAGTATACATTACCGAATAAAGATCTAAATTTGATTAAAAATGGGCACTGGCTTTGTCCACAATGTAAAAATGATAATATTTTGAATAATAAAGGTATTTATCCGAGTTATTCTAGGCAGGAAGGAGTAATACATTGGCCAGATCATCATGATCATTATGATGTGTCTCCAAATATAAACCAATTAAATTATTTGTCATTTTTTGCTAATTTCATTCAGATTTCATATACTGTTAATAAACAGGATAAAGCTTATTTAGATAATCCTAGCAATACATTAAATCTTGGGGATTGTATACAGATATATTTCGAAACTAATTCATCGAATCAAGATAAAGTCAACGATGGTAATTATATAATTACTCGTATACAACATCTTTATGCTAAGGGAAATACTTATTCTATAGTTTTAACTTGTGTAAGTAATGGCTTAAATAAGTTAAATGTCATTTAAAGAACCATTTTCTTTTTCCCATTTTTTTCTAAACTCTTCTGCTCCACCTTTTTTAACCCAATCTATTAAGAACGACTCTGTTGGATCCGAATTAATTTCGATTCCTTTGAACCATTTTATACGATTCATGTATTCTATTTGATCGAGCATGAATTTTTTTTGTCGTTCGAAATTATTCATTTTGCCATTTTTTGCATCACGGTTTGTAATGAATAAAGCATATTTCTATATTCTGTAACATGTAATACGAAAATTTTGTTGTGTTCGAGATAATCCTCTTTCGGACAATCATTCAAATCGATGAAAGATTTATCAGGCACATTCGATAAAAATTCCGAAATCTCTTTCAAATATGTATTTGGATTCTTTAAGAATTCTTTACGAAGTTTATCTAATAGAGGGGACCAATCTTTAATACTTTCAAACATATATGCAATAGAACCACCCGTTATAACACGTCTGGCACAATAAAGTTTTAACAATTGTTTTATCATAATCTTATATATCAACCGTGCAAAAAATCCAAACTTGACCGTTTCAACGGTATAATTTCGTCATCATTTTTCCAATGGATTATATTATAAACCTGATCGAAAATAGGTAAAAAGAACTTTCTAAAAGACATTTCATAATCAATCTCAAAAAATTTCGAAAATTGTTCTGGCCATTCATCAACATAAGCTATAGATTCTATACCAAACTGATTTGTAGGCTTAACGAAGATATAATTGAATTTTTCTCCACTACTAATAGGTGTCAAAGGTAAATTGAATTTTTCAAGAATCCAATTATAACTGAATGCCATTTTTGCATTAATTGACCAACCTTTCATAAAATTAGACAAAATTGGCTCAGATAAATAAGTTTTCATTCTTTCAGGAACATATTTCTTATAATCACCTATTGAGCCATTTGAACTTATATCTTCTATTTTCTGTTTCTTATATTCGTTAAAAATATTCACCATTTCGGAATCGGTTTCTGCTTTATTATGTTTAGTCAAAATGTTAAAAATCAAGGGATCACCTTTAGTTTTACAGAATTTGGGCATAGCTGACTTATGCAACGAAATACCACTAATCTTGGGTTTCCAATGATCATAACCATAGATTTGATCATCTTCTACTACCTTGGTACCTATATACATCTTCTTTTTAATAGACAAAAATGACCCAAATAAGCTCTCTCTACTGAATTTAATCAGATCTTCGACCCCTTCTGATTTAGCTTTATTAGTTAAAAAATTGTTCCAGAAATCGCCAAACATCTTATCTATACCTAATAAGAACTTCATATCGTCCATATCAGGTGTCTTTTGGTATAATTCATCCGCACTCATATACATAGAATCTGTATCGGACTGAATCATACATGTATCTTCTACGGGTTTAAGCAATGAAAACTTTGTATAATCTATCTTTTCAACTTTCATATTATTCAATATAGATTTTCTTTAACTTTATAATAGACACTATTATCAATAGTATCATATCCAGAAAAAGCATAATTCATTCTTATATCATTACTATACCAAGGTATCTTGGTAGCAGCACTACCCCTGTTCAATTTAATCAACCAATCCGCTTCCGATTTAATGTGATAATGATATAACCTTATCTTTGCATCTAAATCCACTTTAGCATAACTGCTATAAGATATATCGGGAAATGTAGACATACCAACACTATATTTAACTCCATTTATACTCGGTATATGACCTATTGTGTCAGATATCATAATATTTTTGAAATTAAAATCATAATGTGTTTTTTTATAACGAATAATACACTTACATGTATTACCTTTATCCAATCTGATATATCTCGAAGTAATGGGCAGCGTTTCATGGCGTTTAGAGAGCAAAACTTTAGTACTGATAAGTATCTCGGGTATATGTAAAATATTTGCTCCATACCGATCTAAAACGCCGTAAACGGCATCATTAAACCCATTTTTATCAAAATCTGTATATAAATACTCATCATCATCAAGAAAACATACTAAATCGTCATTTTTAAATGGGAAATTTTTCATAATTTCATTATATAAAGAATATTGATCTGGAAAACCAATTATCTTTTCGGATTTTACCGGTATTTTAACACTTGATTCGTTATCATACACTATAATCTTATCAAATAATCTAATGTGATAATCGTAAAATGTCATGAAATCTTTTACATTATAACATTTTGTCAATACTATTAAGTAATTCATGTATTACAATATAAATACTAAATATGATCGAATTATCTGAATTTGGTAAAAAAGGCAATCCCACTTCGTTGAATAGAGGTTCGATTTTTGATAGTGATTATTTTAATAAAATAGATCAGATGTTAACTAAAAATGATGAAAATATCGAATCTAACATCTTAAGTTTATATCCAAGTTCAGCATTAAATGATATAATTTTCACGGATCACGAAAATTATATGACTTTCTCTATTAATTCATCTGGTTTTGCTTCGTCTATTCCAAATTCAACACCATTAAACTATCAATGCATATATTATGATGGCCAGAATATGACATTCCTGAATATGAAACACCAAATAAACTCAAACCCAATTGCGTGTTCCGGTATAGGAAACTATCAATGTTATACTGATGACCCCATAGGTAATTATACAGTTGATGATCAAAATACTTATAGAAATAGTGTAGGAATTCCATTAAAAGGTGTAAATATTCCAGATTATATGACCGTAACAGGAGTATTTATCGAAGGCAGCATAAACATATATATGCAAGATTATGCTGATAGTAATTTAGATCAGCATGTTAATCCTTGGCAACAATGGAATAGTTATGAATATTTCACACCCATTTTAGGTTTATACTGCAATGGTCAATTAGTTCAACGTTTCGATATAAGACCTGAATATAATTATGGTGATTTTGCTAATTCCGGTGGAATCTGTACCGAAAATAGTGGTAGTTTTGCTGGTAGAATGTTAAATGTTGGGTTTTATTTAGCTAAGTCAGATTTATCTGCTGGTATAAATTTAAGATTAAAATCGGACTTATACGAAGTACCCATCACGGGCGATGAGATTTGTAATGTCGAGAATGATCCTAAAAACATGACTAATATGTCTAGAAGTGCTGTTACATACGATGATTTAAAGAATAAAATTTCCAAAAATTCTGGTTTAGCAGTACAATATAATCCGATTGGAATAGATTATTCTAACCGTACTAGAGATGCATTCTGGATTAAAAATCAAAATCTTATGATTTCATTATTTGGAGAGGTTTAATGATGAATCCTAGTGATAGTTTAAGTTATTCCACATTTCAAACACAGTTTGATGATTTATTATCAACTGATCTTGCATTATGTAGTGCTATGCCGAATCATACATTATTATATAAAGGTACTAAACTTGATAATTATACAGATGTTATTTCTAAATATTCCATAACACCTGATATGTCATTACAAATAGATGAACGAAATATGGGTGGTATTATTGAATATATTGATGGTTACAAAACTTTAGGGTGTTATCCAACTATTTCGACCTATTTTGTACCAAATATAGCTGATCTATCAGGTAATGGTGTTTATCAAGAATTATATTCTGGTGATAGTGGATATATTCCATTTGATACTTATATTGGAGAAAGTTATTATGTTCGAGATAAGACTAGCAATACTGAGAAAACTTTAGATTTACACAATGCTTTAAACATAAAATTCAATGCTGAAGTAACATTCGATAGTAGTCTTAACGGATCTGATATTCCACTTTATGTCTTGTTAAATAATAGAAATTGTCATTATTTGAATAACACTTCTAGTCTATCTTCTGGATATTTGGTATTGAATTATATTCCGGTTTGTAAAAAAGTTAATCAAATATCGGTAAATATTACTTTTGATGCTAATACATTATACAAGAATACTCAAACTGGACTTAGTCTTTATACTTGTAATTATAGTGCTAAATCGGGAACTAATTATTACGAATTTACAGATATATCATTTTATACTAATCCTGATAATATACCATATACAGTTACACCATTATCCGATATAGTAATCGAAACGAGGAAATATAGATGAAATCGATATATGATAGAACTTCATTTTATCAGCAAAACGTAGTAAACGGTGTAAGTGAATATGATCTTGGCAGTGTTCCAGAATGGGATTATGATGTAAACTATGGTTATGTTTCGATAAGAGAAACTGAAGAAGGAAGACCAGATTTATTGTCTTATCGCGTATATCAAGATGACAAATACTGGTGGATGTTATGTAGTTATAATAACATCATGGATATACAACATCAGTTTATTCCAGGAACAGTATTAAAAATACCAAGTGTAGAATATTTTAGAAGTTTTGCTAAAGATTATAGCCATTGAGATGTATAAAAGATAGATTTTGTTCTTTCCATTCAAATTAGTTATCTACTATCTACAAAAAACCGATCTTATTTAGATCGGTTTTTTTTGAATTTAAGCTAGAATTAAGCTTGCGGTATGAAAGCCGAAGCATTAATCTGATAATCGCCCTTATCAGAACTCTGGAAGAAGGTTCCAAGAGTAACATTAGCACTATTGGCTCCAGCATAATCCTTAGATAAGTAATATGCAGATAGAGTATCAATAGTAGCAGAAGTGCCACTTACGGACTTATCCCAATCAGTTTCAGGGAACTTCGGTGAAATCACGGTAGCAACATTCAACCAATTTTTACCTTCTTGGAATTGAATACGACCGCAACCAACTGAAGAATCCTGGGTGAAAACGTCACCGAAATCAGTGTCGTTTCCTTGATGATAAATAGTAGTTTTAATCATGTGTAAGTCTCCTTATTAGAACACAAGGTTAGCGTCATCGAAGATCTTGTTGAACTTCAATAACCGATAATAGTTTTCTGAACCGAGAATGTTATCTGCATAAGCATAACGAGCCTTTACAGCAACCCTAGGTGAGAAGTCGTTAGGATCAGTAGCAGTTTGCACAACGTCCATGATATAAGGACAGAAGATAACACCAGCGTCATCGTTTGCACTACCCTTATAAGCTAGAAGAACTTCTCCGGTATCTTCTGTGCCATTGGCATGTTCACCACCCTGATATCTATCCACGAAGCACCGAATGTTACCATTTAAGGTACCAATTTCTGCCGTGGTTTTCAAAGCATCAACCGTTCCGTTGAAAGCAGTGAAATATTGGCTGTTACCAGCTTGTAATACTGTAGCAACATCAGGTGAAACCACCATTACGTTAGCAGCACTAATACGAGTAGCAGTACCAATTTCGTTAGCCTTTCTCATGATCAAAGTTCTGATCCAAGAGAAACGTTCCATAGAACTTCTACCGACCCAGCCCGTGTTATCAGCTAAAGTCGTATCGGACTTATTGATAATCTGAGGAATACAATGAGCTTTACAATGAGAAATAGTTTCACGATCCATTTCCGCACTTAACTCATATTGTAACAAACGAGTGAGATGTTGTAAACCATCAATACTATGTTGGGAATTCAAATCCTCAAGAGCATCAGTACTGATAGAAGCACCAACCTGACGTTTCTGGGCCACAACGACCTGAGAAATCATGTTGATACCAAGTTCTGGCATCTTTTCGAACTTAGCAGGATCGCCGCCAAGTTTCCAGTGTTCAGGATTCTCCGTACCAGCAGCGGCAGTACCAGAATCAACTGGACCTTCACGACCGGGTTGAGAACCAGTAAAACCAGAGAACTTACCAACGGCACGCCATGCAGCTTCAACCATCTTCGTCTTATCATTAGTTAAATAAATGTTACGAAGTGCGAAAATCTGTTCTGCCGGTGTCTTCATAACGTGGTTACCAACCAATACGTTAGAGATAAGATCGGGGAAAGCCCTTCGAGCAACTGCCCAAGTTACTGGAGCATAAGCACCATGGCCAATTCCACCAGTAGGAATACCTTGATTCAAACCAGTAGGCGGATTCAAACCAATACCAAAATCTTCGTTCAATTTCGATTTAGTTTGATAACCTTGAATGTTTTCGATCAATTGGCGTGTATTTTCACGAATGATCGGATCTGTAATGCCGGAAAGCTTTAGCTTATCTGACTGACCAGCATGATTTTTATTAAGTATAAGCATTGTTTTACTCCTTATATTTTATAACAATGAAGCTGCTCTTTTAAGTAAAGCTTCGTCTAAGCTTTCCTTTTGAGCTTTAAATCTGTTACTTACATTCTCTTCGAGTTTTGGCTCAGTATGAATGTGTCTAGTAACATCTGTTGAAATTACTCTTTCTGACATAGTTTTAACCGGCTCATGACGAGGTTCCGGTGTAGGTTTACGCATTTGAAGTCTACGTTCTAATTCAGCTTTCTCTGCAATCAGATTAGCTTTTTCAGAACTTTCTTTCTCCAACGTTAAACAATACTCTTCAATATCAGACTTTACTGTGGCAAAAGGCTTATTTTCGAAGAATTTCTTCAATTTAACACGGTTGCCAGCTGATAATTCAGAACATTTTTCCGAAATTAACACATTCTTTTGGAACTTTTCATTTTCCACGGCTAATTTCATATTTGCTTTTACTTGTTCTTTAAGCGATTCCTCTAAACTGGAGATCTCTTTTTTAGCACCTTCCAATTTAGCGGTACCTGAATTATTCAATGGTACATATTGTGTTTCGAACAGATTCTGAATACCCTGAATAATTGGAGCAAAAGTTTCATTCATAGCGGCACTCTCAATCATTTGAGGACCAACTTTTTCAGCAATTACGAGATCCAAATACTGATCGACTGAAGAAATAACCGACTCCTCGATATTAGCTAATTCAGCACCAAACTTTTCTTGGAATGCTTCATTAAAATACTTATCGATATATTGAGAAGTATTCTCTTCAATCCGATCGACTTCTTTATCGACCAACATCTGAGCTTTCTTTGCTAAAGTATTAGCTTTCTTCTGTAACCATTCTTCGGAAATTTTCTGAAGATCGGCTTTTTCAAACTCTAATTCTTGGGCAATTTTCTTCTCACAAAAGTCATCTGCCTTGGTTTTATATGAAGCATCAATCTTCGCCTTCTCTTCAACTAAGCGCTCATTCACCATGGACTCTACAGCTGTATCAAACGCGACAGTAACTTCGGCCAAGTCTTCTTCCTTTAAGCCAATTCCTAGAAGTTTCTTTTTTAATTCATCTTCCATGTTTTCTCCTTGACTTAATATTATATATCAACATCTGTTAATAAAATGTTGCAAAACGTTAATAGATTGTCGAGATTTGCTACTAATTTTTCTTAAATTTGAATAATTTTGAGTTTTTTTCCGTTAATGAGTCATCATCATAGTAAGCAGACTTACCAAATATCTTAACTGAATAATACACCATATCAACTTTAAATAAACTTTCACCTGCTTTTCTCAACATTGCTCTTAACAATTTATCACTATCTGACTTGGATAACGGATGTGCCATATTCAACATATCACATGGAGTATAATTCGAATCGTGTATAAGCCAACATATTTGATGAGCTTCATCTCCTATTTGATCTATGAAACTATCTACTATTGCTCCCCCACTTCTGAAATTAGTAACAAAACCGGCATCGAAATGATAAACTAAGATATCTTTGTCCGTATTTATTACTATAGACAAAGGTTCGGCTATCTCATAATATCTATTTCCCATCGCTTTTAATCTAATATCAGTAAATGATACATTTGAAATTTTCATATTAACCTCCAATTAAGCATAATTTCTTCTGGTTATAATGTAATTAGCTATAGCATAAGTGCTAGTTCCAGTAGAATTGAAATTAGCAGCAGAACTAGCAGAACTAAACCAAGCACTTACCGAATTAGGATTTATTACTAAACTACCGGATTCACCAGTAATAGCAAATAATTTAGCATGAAATGGTATTTTTTCATCAATACCTTCATGTGAAAAAATTTCATTAGTTAAATCCGAAGTAAGTGTATAGGTAGAAGTTATTAACTGAGTCATATCATAGGAGAAAGTAAGATCTGTTATAGATCCAGTTTTACCCTTAATGTATAATGTACCATCGATATCATACCACCCTTCTTCAGTTAAAGTATAATTAGTGCTAGCGGTTGTTTTAGTTTGTGAAAAAACTTCTGTTAGACATGGTAATTTGATAACTTGATTATATTGATTTACTCCAGTAGTACCAGTACTTCCGGTATATGATCCGCTATAACTAAAGCCACCTAATAAATTAGTACCATTTACAAAAGATAGAGTGTTTATCGATAACCAATTATAATTTTCAATATCCGTATTATTTTTAAGACATACATAAACTTGATCAGCTGACATGTTTGGTGTAGCCCTAGGCATCAACATACCCAAATTAACCCAAGAACTAGATAAAGTTGTACCAGTTAAATACCCTATAAATTGTAAATTACTACCGCCAGCACTTAAAGAATGAGAACCAGAATAATTAATTAGAGATGTTCTATAACCGGTCGAATAATTATAAGTTCCCGCATTATAATTCAGATCATACACATCTAAGCTCATAAGAGCTTGTGCACTGTTAGTATGTACCCATGTATATGCAGTATTCCAATTAGCACTATTAGCCGAAACTATGCTGGAAACATTAACGAAATTACTTGATAATGTACTTAAATTTGATGAAATTGTACTTACATTGCTGGAAACAGTTCTCAAATTAGCAGATAAAGCTGAATCCCCACTGATTCTAGAATCGGTTTCCGTTGATAATTCCGTTTTAGTAGCATAACCCGATAGAGCTAATGAAGTATCACCTATCATTTTAGCAGCACTAGTATTAGAATCGTAAATATATTCGTAATAAGAATCCGGACTAGCACCAGATTGAGCTATCAAATAGATCAATGTAGTGTTCTTATCAGTTAAAATAGCAGCAGTATCATCTACGACTTTATAAGTTATTCTTGAGAATATATCATCTGATATTTTGGTAAATATGTCAGTTAATCCAGCAGTAACATTAGTAGTTCCATCGTAATTAAAATTAGATGTTATACCATTATAACTCCCAGAGATAGTTAAATTTCCGGTGTGAGATGTAGCATAAGTATAGGCGCTATTCAAGTTAGCTGCGCTATCCTGTAAATATGAAAACGAATAATCCCCACTCGTTTTTACTAAATCTATTTGATTAGCTAAGAATTGTTCACCGCTGAAAATGGGGCCAATCGTCATGTTTTGGAGATAATCTCCATCAGCAACAGTTTTTCTATTCCAAACTGTAGGTGTAAAACCAGAATTTAATTCAGCTAATATGCTCATAGTTATATTTATCTACAACTAAAAAGAGACACTATTATAGTGTCTCTCTTTTTAATAATTAAATTCTTATTTAATTAATTGAGTATTCTTGTTCTTTAAGTTGATCGGGAGTTTTCTTTTTGAAAATAATAGTTACCAGACCATTTTTCAATGAAACTGTGGTGTTTTCTTTAGAAATATCGAAAGTAAATGGAACATATACATTAAAATCGATATTATCTTGTTTAATCTTATGATAGACATAGCTTCTATTATCATTCAATATATTCGATTTATCGATATTAATATGCAAACAATTATATAGATCAACATATTCAGAATTGAAGTTTTTGATGTGGATTTGATCTTTTGTCTTACCAACAGCAGCAATTTCGATAACCATTTGATCATTGGTAGTATAAATATCCACCGGTAAATTAATTGCGTATTTACCATCATAGATAGGTTTACCCATCATATCATAGCATTCATCTAAAACAGAATCAATATTCATATTTTTTCCTTTGCCCTAAAAAGTGGCATTTTTATTGGATCTATTATAAATTTTATACCCATTATTGGTGTATAAATAAGAAGAAATGATCCATTTTCTTCAAACTCGTTTAATATCTACATTATTTTTCAAAATTTTGCCGGTATAAATTAGTTTTTCATCTATCCTTACTTCGAAAAATACAGATTTTGTGATACAATTTAGATAATTTCGTATCATATAATTAGCTTCTTCTATGTTTTTTTCGAATAATATGTGGTGAATTTCGTGATATTTGAATCCAAAAAACTTAGAATATAATAGAAATTCAACTTTTATTTTCATATTATACCTATTTTATTAAAAAAGCGATGATATGTAAATTCATTAGATAATACATCCGATATATCATTTTCGAATAGAAATTCTCCATTGAAATTATAAACTTCTATATTTTCATCAATATGGATTATATAGTTTTTATAAGTATCATAAAAAAAATTATTAAAATTTGTATAATTATGATCTAAAAGTTGAGTTTTAATATCGTTTAACATAATTTAATATTTTCAGAATTTATCTTATTTATCAAATTCAAGTTAAAAAATCCTAATTTTTGTCCAATTTTAAAACTTCTAGACCAAGCATCAATTTCTAATTCTAACTTCGAACCTTTAATCTTATTTAATGTTTGATCATAATGAGCTAATTCATGTATGAAAGCATAAACTGCTAGTTCAGTTACGAAATCTAATGTATTATAACTATTATATACCATTTCGTATGGAAAATGTATGAATTTAGGTTGATCGAAGAATGGTTTTATATTATATTCGAGATATAATATAGGAGTTTTTTCGAATAAGCTTTTAATATCTTTTTTCTCTATTTTTCAGATCATTTTCTGAATTTGTTTACGAAATTACTCATGCTGAAACTATGATGATTATCTTTTTGACTCTTTTTGAGTTCATTATTTTCTTGTTCGGCCATATCTTTTACAACATTTTGTACTATCATGAATTCATTCATAGGCACAGAATCTTCGATTTTGAAGTTAGCATATTTTGCAATTTGAATTTGACTTTTAATTAAATCTATTATGTTTAATTGAGGAAATATATTAAATGAGTTCAAATTTATGTCGAAATAGATAGTATGTCTGCAATTTGGATTTGGACAAATTGCAGAATAAAATGTTTTTACACCTATATCCCATTCTTTAGCTTCATTATAAATGTCAGTGAATATGTCGAAATCTAGATCCATCAAATTAGGTATCACCTTATCCACATTTGATGTATTACGTATTAAATCCACTTTTCTATTGTTAGTATTGATTATAATATCTTCAAATTTCGGATAATGAAACTCCAAATCATAACCATCTATCTTTACAATTTCCTTAGGCTTTTTGTTTGATGCGTAATTAAATTGTAACTTATTCAATGGAAGTTGATATTCGAATGTATGATTACAATGACCACATTTTAGATCATAAGTCAAATTTGAATTTTGAAAAGAGTTACTTCTTTCCCATAATAGCAAATAATCAAAATCGGCTCTAAATAAAGAAGTAATCTTTATTTTGCTATTACTGTTTAATTCTAAGATCTTGGATAATAGTAAATCCGAATTCTCTTTAGATTTAGCACATAATAGCTTCGCTGAACCAAAATCAAGAGGTTTTAGTTCTAATCCGGTTTTAGGATAGTATAAACCTCTAGTAGGTAATTCGGTAAGATCTATTGGGAAAAAAACATTCATCTTTGATTATATCTATATACAATGCGCCCTTTATCAAGATCATAAGGACATAATTCAACTTGAACTCTATCCGCAGGTACTAAACGGATAAAACATTTCCGTAACTTGCCAGAAATAGTAGCGATAACTTCGTGATCGTTATCAAGTTTGAGTTTGAATCGAATGCCACCTAGACATTCGATTATTTCAGCGTCGAAAATAAGGCGATCGTTTTTCATTATATTAACTGTGATGCGGTTTCTTCTGTTTCATTTGACGGAGTAGTATCTTCTTCCCTATTTTCATTAATAGTTTCAGTTTTGATGCCTTTTACAACATCTTCACGTTCAAGACCTTCTATAATGGTCGTTGCCAGTTCATTATTATCTGTATTTTCAGCTTGAATAATGGGTTTTTTAACACTAACGGGTCTTTCAATACTGGGTTTATCTGTTTTACGATAACTCGTGTACCATTTTATCAATTCATCGTCAAAATCAACCAGACCAGATAATCCATATTGATAGCCAATCTGTTCAATTTTCTCTTTAATAGTGCTTTTTATTTCTGCCATTTTGTCTGTTTGTTCAGTCATTTTTCCTCCAAATCGAGAATAGAATCTCGGATGTTGAATAATTCATTGGTAACATTATTTAGATTCGATTCAGCATATTTATACGAATCTGAATATGGTATAGATTCATTCCTAGCATTAGTATAATAATTATATTTCAAATTGAGAAATTCTTCTTCCAATTTTAGTTTATGCATAGGATCTGATGTATTATCGATCTTTTTTATATAATCATCAGATAATTTGAGAAAACGGTCATAAGAAAGAAACCCCTTGCGATAAGTATCAACATAAGTAACATCAGCACCTATCGTAATATCTTCTAATGGAATTTCTTCATCTTTAGGTTCAATTTTGTCCGAAAGTATCACTATATCTCCATGAATAGCTTTATATTTGCCACCAAAGAATACTTTTTCGAACTTAAATGGTTGAATATCTAGGTTTTTACTAGCCATGATATATTTATCGGATACTTCGATAATATACCAACCATCAATCTTGCTGCCTACTTCAAAATCTTTAACTTTCATCTTACTTCCTTGGAATTATTGGATTATTTATACATGAATTTAATAAAATTTTCATTACGTTGTAGTTTTAATACTCTAATTAGTCGTTTCTTGATTTTAGTAATTCTTTTTTTAATTTGCTCTAGATCATCCTCGGAATATGTTTTATTCTTGTAAATCTTAACATATTCTGAAGTATTCTTTTCCATATCTTCGAGAACAGATAAAACTAATTCTATAGCAATATATCGAAATTCGGAATGATCCAGATCGTCTTCATCAATCATTTTAACAAATCCTTGTGTTTTTATTAAATATAATGAATTTTTAGATCATTCTCAATACTAAAAAATCGAGAATTTTTAATTCTCGATTTAATTTTCATTCTTTCAATATGTTTTTTAAAATTTTCTTATCTCGTTCTTCTTTTTCAGCTTGATTTATAAGAATTTCAGATTTTTTTCTTTCTAATAATGACTTTTTATATATACTATACATAATCGGCAGATATACTATCAAAAATCCACCTGAGATAAAGATAATATATTTCAAATATGTAAAAATAAATTTACAAACTATATCGTGCGGTAATTGTCCGAATATTCCCAATCCACAACCTATTATTAAATATAGCAATAACATTATAGTTATAATAATAGGTAGTTTATACTTATACAACAATGTCTTCTCCTTCTTCTATTATAGCTAAAACCTCTTTGCCATCGATTACATAACAATGTTCAACTTTATTTTCGGCGTCAGAAACCTGAAGCTCTACACAAGAACCTAGATTCACAAGAACTTTATCACCGATTCCACATTCATTAGGAATCCTAATACCCGTATAAGGATTCAAACGACCAGGTCCTACCTTCAATACTGTACCGATAACAAAACCATTATTGGTCCGTTTCTTGGGGACATAAATACCTTTTATAGTCTTTTCCTGTTCGAAAGTGATTAAAATTAGATTTTCTTGCATTTTCATAATATGTTTTCCTTGTTTTTAGTTTTTATCCGAATAATTCTGTGTACAAACTTTATGTGAGTTATTAACGTTTTCTAGGAAATCCATTCCTCGTACTTCCATATTTTCACGTTTCTTTTTTTTATTTACTTCGAGTTTATAAGCATTGTTGGCCATTTCGGTTATATAAGCAAACGGAGATTTAGTAGATAAAACGTTAAATCTGTTTACATAAGTCAAAATATAAACTATTACATTTGATATAACATCTGATGCTTCCTCAGTATCAAAGGTTCGATATACTCCTAATTGGCATAATCGTCTATATGTTATATCTTGTATAGCTTTATATAATGGTACTTTTATGGCATTAAATTGTTCTTGATATTCTGTTTTTGTCATCAAACCTAAATCTAGTTTATCTCTAATATCATCTTTCCATTTTTTAGATTCGGATAGATATATCTTGAAGGCATCACAATCTTTAACCGTAGTCTTTCCCTTAGCTAAAGCTTGATCATGTCGTGCTAATGTACAACTAGACCATTTCAGATCATCTGTTATATTATATCGATTATATTCAGTCAATAATCTTTTTAATTCTTTAGGTTCAACATAATACTCGGCCATACCAAATTCTCTATTTGAATTAAATATATAAAACTATATGAAAACTTCCGTCTCGAATGCTTTCAAAGACTATTTAGTACTATCTAATGATAAAACATGGTATCAGGATTTAGAATTGTATCTCGGTACACCTGATAATGTCGAAGATTTACAAACTACTTTTGGATTTAATAAAGAACTAAATTCGTCTAAGATGAAGAAAATATCCGATGTTGTAATAGAAATTAATGCTCCGGAATCCGATTATACATTAGATAGCTACGAGAAATTTTTCGATATTCCCTGTGCTAGTACTAATAATGGCATATTCAAAAACTGGTATATAGGGGAAACATCGGATTCCGATTTACATTATGATCACGAGAAATACATCTTTAATAACATTGATGAACATAGATTGAGTAGTACAGTCTTGCATGTTTATCCTTATCGAGATGTAATTGAATGTTCAATCAATATCACTCTTAATAACGAAGATAAAAAGAAAGAAAAAACAGGTAAAACTACTATACAATATTTTGAAGTTATACCAGAATATATGGTATTAACAACTAATTCTGTGCCATTTATACTGTATAATTTGGAAAATAAACTAGTTTTCACTGAAAAATTCAACATAAATTGGAATATGAATGGCCTATTGGAGATTGAATAAATGGCAGATTTATCTAAAGTAAACGTTTTATCTCATGAAAATATTAATGATTTTTCTAAATGGCAAACTATTAATAGAAATTCTACTGTTTTATCGAATAAATCTAGTACAACAGATGATTCGGATTGTAAAGAAAACTTGATAAATTATAAGAATACACATACACTTTTAACTCCTGGTGAAGCAGGAGTAACCGAAACATATTTCTGGGTAGAGGATCTTAAAAACTGGTGCACATATAAAAAGATAACGCATGATTCCCTTTCTTTGATATTAAGTAAATCTGTAAATAGACTTAGTCAATCTGATTATGATCAAATAGAAACCAGCTTAAAGGAAAAAATATCTGTTTATTTGGGTCCAGCTGGTTATGGTAGTGTTGAAATATATAACATCTGTAAATCATATTATTCTTCGGTTCTAGGTTTAGCAGATTCGATTAAAAGTGGCAATGTTATTGGAATTTTGTCTGGTATCGGTAAAACTATGGGAGGTTTTATCATAGATGGAATAGCAGATACAATTTCCGGTGTAGGTAAAACCATATATAACTTGGGTTGTTCCCATACTACTAAGCATGGTAAAATGGATGATTTATTAAGAGGAACATTCGGATTATATACTTGGAATGGATTAAATGGCTGGAATCCTTTTTGGGAATATCTGGAATTTGCTACCGATGAATATGACAACATACTTACAACAGAAGAGAGAAGCAAATATCGTAGTAACAATCCCGTATTTTTCTATCCCAGTATAGTCAAAAACAAAAGAATTATCGAACACAGGATGAAAAAAGATGAAAATTTCGATGACGGAGATGAAATTGTAGCTGTTGCTATATCAGATGGTATAGTAATCAATCATAATTTCGACTATTCTTTCTTAAATAGCGATTTTCAACCTATAAGAAATAATAATACTTATGGTAGAGCTGGTCAATACACTGGTTATAGAAGTATGAGAATGACTATTCCTTTAGGTGCCGAACCTATAGTACGGCTTGGCAGCGGAGAATTGATGTTAGGTATAATTTCATGTGCTACTTCGATGAAAAGCAAATATCATCTCGATCCTCATATAAAAGTAGATGATACTTATGTAAATGATATATGTGTTAGATCTTTTACAAATGGATCGAATAAAACTATTACGGATTGGATGAATTTCTGGCCAGATTTAGCTGATCCAACTATTTCGCATATAAATCAAACCGAAGGCTTAATAAGCACAAAGACTAATTTACCTGCTATAGGAGCTAATTTGAATTCTGTAAGTATATCATTTAAACCATTAAAACCTATCATAAATATACAAACTGAAATTACTCCTACTTTAAGGAAATGGTAAAATGGAAGCTAAAATCTTCGATGATTTCAAAATGAGACTGATGAATGGCGATATTAATGCGGATACCATACTTAACATAACATTAGTTAACTCACATTTTCCAAAATTATTAGATTATTCCGGTTTAGATATAACACAATATCGAAATCTAGAAGACATAGATAATGTATTATCAGTTAAATTATCCGCATGCGATCTCACATATTCCGATTTAATCCAAGATAGTGCTACTAGTTTGAGTTTATATCGCGATTATATTGATGAATATAACTTTCTTTATCCAAGTGGCACTTATAACGATGAAACTCCAAAACAAATGGAAAGTGCTGAGTATATTAAGTATTATACTCACTCTGCATTAAACGAGATAAGTTCTTGGAAAACTAACACCACCTTGAACACTATCACCTATTTCAGAACTGATGATAGTGGTACATCTATACCATTATATGTTTACTCGGCTAACAGTGCTTCTGTGTTATCCAAATATTATGAAGAATTATCGGGTAACACTCACAGTGCGGATTATATAAACAATAGTGGTGGCTTCTATTTGCTTCGGACATTAGACGAAATGCAATGGTTTCGTGACAAAGTTAATGCCACAAGTGATTATAATAACAAAATCATAGGAGTTTTAACTCAAAGTCCTGGCAATGATATAAGCGATATTGGCATTGGTACACTTACTAATCATTTCGAAGGTGTTTTAGATGGTAACAATGTAGTTTTATCTAATGTAACAGCACAGACTAAATCTGATCTTTTTGGAATTGTGAATGTATTGGGTATTTCTGGCATCGTACGAGATTTTAACATTTCCGGTTTAGAGTTTCAAAACTCTTATCGGATAAATATAGATCATCTGATTAATAAGAGTACAGATTGTTATCATGGTGGATTAGTCGGCATAAATTATGGTCTGATTGAAAATGTGAAATATATCGGAGAATTCAAACCAAATGGTTATGTACCAAGTGTCTATGTTCTGAACAATAAAACAGAAGATAATGATGTTTATAAAATCTGGGATTTGAACAGCGCTAATAAGTATCAATCTAATTTGGATATACCAGGTTATTCTAATGGTTATTGTATCAACGATATGTCTAATTTGATACCTTATGCTGGTTATTTTGCCGAATATGCTTATCTTTGGCCTATCAAAATCCAAACCGGCAAAAACATTTCATCTTCTAAAATAACCGACATAACCACAAATTCTAGTTTCGATATAACTGGTGAAAATGCTACTATTTTGAACAATTTGATCAATTATAATTGCCAATTGAATAATTACGGCTATAATATCGAGGATTATTTATCTCAAAAAAGTGCTAGAATAGCAGCTGATAATTTGAATGGAAATCCCGTTTTCAATTATGAAAAAGGTAATTATCCGACTAAATGGCATGCAGATGAAGCTGCTGAACCAGATGGCGGCAATGGTTCTGCAAAAATGATCAAAAACGGATTATATAATAAGAAAATGCATTCATATTTGAGAAATGCGTTCTATATTTCGCCGATTTGTGGATTAAATAATGGTTATATAGTCGATGTCACTGGAAACTTAAATATCATTCAAGCCGATGATACATTTGTTGGGTTCATAGGAGGCATAGCAGGTAAAAATGCTTATGGTATGGTTAGTGGAGCAACTATAGTTGCAGACTATAACAAAAATTCCGCTCATTCAGACTCTTATAAAGAATATAAGCTAGAATCGATTTATAATCCAGATGATTATAATGTAGATGATAATCAAACTGAATCTAAAGTTATGAGTTATCTTACAGCCATAAACCCATTACATAAATTGAAACACGATTTGATTTTTGATATATTCTCCGCTGATAATGATTATTCGGGTTATGTTAAAGATTATACTAATTCTAATGATCAGAATAACTTGGTTATTCAAAAATTATCAATGATGGAAAACACAGCTCTGTTCATAGATGTAAGTGGTTTATCTTGTGTTTTCGATTTAGGTCTACATAATCTTAATTCTGCTTATGGAAATTCTTATTATTACCCATTTTGTTATTATGATTCAGATTATGTTAAAATAAATTGTTCTTTGCCAGATAATACTGATAGTTCTGATACTGCTATTTTCACATTGAATGCACAAGATTCATTGATGTTCTCGGATTATGCAACCTCATCTATAACGTTCAATTTCTCAAATATCAACTTAGGTAGTGTAAATGGAATATACTATTCACCATGTATTAAGAATGATAGTGGTATAACTGCTATCAAATATATGATATGCCGATATAACGATATATCTAAACTCGGTAAAAGTTCTGCTAACATTGCCGATGCTACTGACATAACTATTATAGACCAGAATGATAATACTGTTACTTTTACTTCTACTAATTTGATGATAAATTCCGAATATGTCGTTAGTGATTCATTAAAAGATATAACACAATTTAATACTTTAGTATTAGGCAATCTATCATCTACATCGGAAATAATGAACAGTTATCAAAGTAAAATTAGTTTATTTTATGATAATGGTCTAAAATTAAATAATGTAGAAAATAAAGATGTCATAGATCAAGCTGCTAAATCAGTAGTATATTATAAAATGCCTTCGATTTATAATATCGGAGGTGTAGCTGGGCAATTCAACATTCTTCCTAAAGCTTATTCCCAGTTAGTTAATGTTTCAGTATATGATAAGATTAATGTTACTAATTTCACTAAAACCCAAACAATTCCTGATAATATAGATGATTCGTATTATAATCTAATGAACCGAGTAGGTGGTATAGCGGCTATTTGTGATGTAAGAGGTTCTGATGTATCACTATTCGAAAATAGTGCTAGAACTCCAGTTTATTCATATTTTTCAAAAGTAAATGTATATTTGATAGATCAAATCAAAGATGAAAAATGTGCTTTAACAGCAGCTATTTTTCCAGAAATCAAGTATTCACCTTATTCTATGCCAGGTGTTATTGCCTATCATAGATGGAATACTGATACGGATCCGCTTTACTTAATCACTTGCAATGAAGATATACCTACGGTTCCTCTATCTTTTATTGCTTGGGGTGATATAGATAAGTTCGGTGGAGAAAGACTTACTACTGATACCTTAGTACCTACTGACACTGGTTTATTATGGGAAAATTCTAACTGGAATGTATACTCCAATACTGATACCAATGCTATATTATATTATAAAATAGCATCAGATATAACAGATTCTGATTATTTCGATGACAAACGATATAATATCAGTGATGACAATTATAAACTAACTTATTATGGACATTTTCAATCTAATATTCAAGGTTTGGGGAATTTGGGTCTATCTAGTGATCTAGGTTTATCTAGTTTACATACAACATCTAATTTAATTGGTCGCGATGTTTCATCATATATTAGAAAATCTGATATAAATGTTCCAAATATAACATTAACTGGTACAAAAACTTCAATATCTCAGAATTATAGCTATGAAATAGGCGATATTTTAGATACTTTTAATAGTATTAGTGCTATACTTAAATATGATTCTAATGTTCACGGTTTCAGATATTTTGATGAAAATATCAAAAATACTGGCTATTATTCGAAAAATGGATATTTAGTTACTAATAATACTTTTGCTATTGGTACAGATCCTGCTGTTAATTCAATAAAAACATACTTAAAAAAGGCTATTTCTCCTTCTAGTATTAATTATACAATACCAATATTTGATGATCTATACGGTGTATTATTCGCCGATAATTCAGGTAATAATATAATGTTTGTTGATTTACAGAATAATTATACAGATTATACTGGAAATTTAATAATCAACTTCGGAAACAGTGGAGTTATGATACAGCTTTAATCCACGATGTATTAATGAAATGATATAATCGAAATATGTAAAATCTCGAATATATGTAGCAGCTAAAATTTTCCCGTTTTGTTTCATTACTATATTAGATTCTATAACAGATTCATCAAACATATCGAAATAGATTTCTATATCATCATTGAAATATAATTTAGCTTTATTTTCTTGAATTTTATATCTTAAAAAAGTGAAATGTTCGCAACGCATTTCCGATTTTATTAAATCTACTACATTTTGATTTAACATATTTTAGAATTGGAACTTTATACCAGCCCTTACACCAAATAAATACCCATTTTTAAGATCTAAACCTGATTTATTAACATTAGCACCGATAAAAACAGGACCTAAAACTCTATAATCTATACCAAAATCGATAATTTTAGCCAAATTAAGTTTTTCATCTAATACCATTGTGCCATCAGCATAAACGGTATATCTAGTATCTTTTGACTTAATCCCAGTCTTAGTATCTTCTTTTTGAGCTAAATATATCGTATCGTGTTTAACTATTTGAGTTAGTTTCTTCTCATTTTCTTTCAATACCGTGATACTATCTTCTAATTTCTTGATACTCATAGTCAAATTTTCTTCATAATCAGATTTTTCGATATATACTGTCCTTATACTATCCTTATATTCCGTTTTGATCTGTATCAGTGTTTTTGAACTTTTAGCACTATAATTTGAATCTTTAAGTTCATATAAACGTTTTAAATTCGAATAAGCCGAAGTAATCGAATCTAAATCCAAATACATCGAATCTAATTTAGAAACATAATTTCTCTCTTTCAGAATAGATTCGGATTTATACTCTGAATATGTTTCATTATTCTTAATACTTACTAATACTAAAACAATTATAATTACACTAAATATAATATATTTCTTCATTTTCATATATATCAGAGATGAAAAAGTTATTCAAAATTCTTCGTTTTTTCAGAATACTCAATGATCGTAATGAATTGAGCATAACAAACATCTTAGTTATAGCATTTTCAATTAAGTTTCTATTATTACCAAGTACAGATTTTTCGAATATGAGTTCTGTATTTTGTGCTATAGTTCCTATTTTAACAAGTGCTGGTATGTATGTTTCTAAAAATTACATGCATTCGGCTAAATTCAAAGGTAGTGCTAAAATAGATAATCCAGATTGAAAAAGGACCCAATTATTGGGTCCTTTTTAGTTAATTATAAAATTTTAGTCCTCATCACCCATTTGATCTAATGGCTTATATTCATCAGGATCGCAATTAGGATCATTGGGATCACAATTGTCATCCCTGAAATCATCTAAGTCAATTTGACCTTCGTCAGAATATTGACCCACAATATCCTTTATATTAGCTAAGAAATCTGGTACAAAGGTATCGTCTTCAATAGTTCCAGAAGCAAAATAATCAGCTAAACTCTGTAAATACATAGCGGTTTCACTTACTGGCTCAATATCGTCGTCTCCTTCTGCACCAACAGAAGTTTGGTCTTCTCCATTTGGTTCGCCTGAACTCATATTATCTTTGTTAATATCCATTTCTGATAAACGAAGTCTACGTAACTTCGCGTATTCTTTTTCATTAAGCATTACTCTTTTCATAAAAGTAAATTCTCCTTTATATTATTTATATATATTATCGGCATTTTTGAGATTGACCACTTTATGTGGTTGAAACATTAAGACATATAACTAAATGCAAGTCGATGCCATGTAGTTTCACTTGCTCCTGATAATGCAAGAAGATAAATCTGGTTCAAAATTCTGAAACTGATAGATTTTCCTCTGTTTTGTGGAGCATTTATGAATTCATCACTAGATAAAAAGTTGAAAACTTTCTCTAATAATTCTGGTTGTGTAACGTCTTGTGGTTCCCCATTCAACTTTCTTGCAGCATAAATCTTTACAGTTGGTAAAACTTTTCTCATTCTTTCTATCATATCACTTGGTTTAATATTAACATTTACATATAAACATCTAGTCAATAAGGCTGAATCTTTTTTACCTATGTACTCTTTTGATAAGTTCGAAATGAATATAACCCCACCACTGAACTCAAAACTACTAGGATGTTTGTTTTTATTTTCTGGTTTAGACCATAATTTATCAATTTCTGCATGAGTTAAATTATTAGTGTTAAAAGCATCAGCATTTTCCCATGACACTATTTTATGATTACCAGTGTCTAATGCAGCTTTCAACATGTTAGTACTATCTGTACCACCTATTAGTACCGAATCACAGTCATCAAATACTATTACACGATCATAATAATCATAAAGATTCTTATATAACGATGTAGGTGAAACAGTACCCTTTATGATAGTATAATCTACATTTTGCCATGCTCCTACCGATTTTAATGCTTTTTTAACAGTAAATGATTTACCCGTTCCACCTTGTTTTCCGCAGATCAATAAAGCGCTGTTGAAACCTTTAGCTACTGACTTTACTTGAACTTCTATATCTTCATATACTGTATTTACATCAGAATAATCTTCACTTTTTAGACGTTTAAGCTCTTTAATTGTCTCGGAATTATCAACTTCTTTAGTCAAAGCTCCTTTAGTTTTGATTATATCACCTTCGATTTCTTCATTTTGGTACTTAACAGCATCATATATTCTAGGTAATATCTTAACAAAACTATCTTCATCAGTAAGATTAATGTTCCTAACTAATATATCGATATCTGGTTTATTTGGATCTACTGAATAATTAGACCATAATGATATGCCAGCAAAGTTTTCAAGCTGCCAATTAACTCGAATCGCTTTAAGATCATCTGAAACATATAATTTACCTTTGAAAACTCCATTTTTCGATGAAAATAAGCTGATTTTAACGAAAGAACAAGACATATTCATTTTTCTATTAAAATATGCTGCAATTCGATCAGAAGCTACATCTATATCCATAGCTTTAGCTTCTAGTAATATATCCCTGAACAATGACATGATTATACCTTCAAAAATAGAGTTTTTTCATCATTTCGTCGATTAGTCAAACCCGTAACAACTTTACCCTGACACTTATTCCATTTCAAAAATTCTGAACTAGCTCCATTAAAATCTGAATTGTTAACTTTTTTTAACAATGTAGATTTAATGAAGTTACCAAGACCGACATTATAAGAAAAACATACTAATGCATCAAATTGGTTCTGATTCAATTTAGATTTAATATATGGTATCATTCGAGTAGCAAAATCATTCACTATTACAGATAACATCTCACTAGCAGTAGATTCTGTTATCATTTGATCTTGCATAGAAACTTTCTTACCATCTAGATAAAAAGTACTGCCATAACCTATAGTAGGTACATCTTTTTTTCCATTATAGACAGTTTGATATGGTTTTGCTCGGAATCCTTCCCATTTTTTAATAAGATTAACACAATTAATGCTAGGTATCATATATGCTTATATATTAAAATGAGACCGTTTAAGGTCTCATTTAGTTCACGATGAAATATATTTTTCTTGTTCCGATTTTATATTCTTTTTAATATCTAATAACAGATCTTTTCCAAAGAAATAATCGAAGGGTTTTAGTTCTATGAGCTTCAACAAATCAAAAAACACATTTCTCAAATATAAACTCTCCTCATAAAGCATGAATTTTTCGATCAATGGTATTGCATTTGACATCATTGCGCTTTCTGTACATAACATACCGATATGATCTATTTGATCTTCTGTATAAGTAATAGCTTTTTCAAGATCTTCATAAGGCTTATTTTTATCGCGGAATCTAACACAGTATTTAAACATATTACTCAGATCACCTGGCAATAAACGAGTAACATTTATTACTTCGATACGTGACGGATGATTAGTATAATGTTTTGGATGTTTAACATCATTAATATCCATAGATTTATCCTAAAAGTAATCCTACGATACGAGGAGAAAGTTTCTTATCGACATCATCAGCATATAATACTTTTACATTGATGTCGATTAATTCCATCTTCTTAGGTTCAAGTTCTTTAACCTTATTATTATATGTTTCAATCTCAGTTTTATACATTTTATCAAGATTTTCACCTTCTTTTCTGAATTCGACGATGTTTTCTTGAATTATGGGTTGACCATTCTGATAAATCATGTCTCCTTTAGCATCTCGATCGGCATATTTTTCGATTAATTTCTTACGTTTTTGATCATATTCTATACCCTTAGCTGTCATAACTGGATTCAACTCAGTCAATAATTGACGATACAAACCATTATACGTTTTTACTAGATGTGCAATAAATCTACTTTGATTTATGCTATATCCTTCATTATTAAATGACTTAATCGCATATTCATATAATTCGATGAATTCAATTTTACTAATCTTCTTTTGAACTGTATCTTGCATTTAATTCTCCTTAGGAATGAAAAAATCACTAGATAAATCTAAATCGTAAAAACCTGTGTTGCCACATTGACAGGTATGCTTAACTTTACCCGTACAACCAAACTTTACTGTTAATAAAAAATTTACAAATGCTTCATATGTATCAGGATCGAGATTATTCACATATTCATATGATTCGAATAAACCTATTTTCTTCGAATTGATAGTATCAATATGACTCGCTATACTCATCAGAACATAATGTATACCACCAATTACATTCGGATCATTCATCTTCTTTTTAATCTGCAAATCTGTACCAATTGTAGGATATTTAATCGTAATTACATCATTATTAGGCAATTTTACTGACTTTTCGAAGTTGGGATTATAATAATACACCACCAAATCAGACAATTTAACACCTGACCAGGTAGTCATAGTACAAACATCACAATCGAATTTCATCTTAAATTGACTCTTGAATGTATTAAATCTGAGCTTATATAACAACCAAATACGATCACCTAAACAAATCTTAGGATAATCTATACCATGTACACATTCGTTCAAAATGTGATTTATCACATTAGTTTCAGTATCTTTAGTCATAACACTCAAATCTGTTATGTGCTGAATACTCATCTTCCTAATATAAATATCGGTATCATAAAATGATCCCCTACTCGGGAATTCGGATTTATCTAATAATGTAAATCTCGAATCTACTTTCTTCTCGGTCTCTGGTTCTACTATTTTCATATATCAAAATATAATCATCTTTTCATAAACTTTTTCGATATTTCATACACATCAAGATTGAAGAATAGACAAACCTTTTCTATCTTCGTACCCCCTCCTATAGGTTTATACTATATAAAAAAGATTCCTCTTCTCCCTACCCAACTATAATGTAACAATCGAGAAATATGTGGACTTTTTATGACTTGAAAATCACTTGGTTACCTACTTAGAGTAATGACGGATAGGTTTTAATGAAATGTTAAAATAAGTTTACAATTAGAAATTCAATTTTATTCCGGAAATATGTCTGAAATTGATTCAAAAGAAATATTATTCATGGCTTAATATGATTATAATCATATACCATGTTAATTTAATTTTAAGGTGTTTTTAAGACAGTATTTGCATAATACCTTAATGACTATACGTTTAGTTAAAATACTGTCTAAAATGGGTGTTAAAATTAAAAATAGAGCTATGTTTTTAATTTAATATAAACGTATGTATAATGACGTATTTTTAATGAACTAGTAACTATATCGTATAAAGTATCTTACGGCCTTTAATAGGCGTTAAAATGAAAATTACGAATGATATTGAAGTTTGATCGAACTAAATATATAAGAGTATGAATATAAGCAAAATATATGAAGATTTAGCCAATCAAATAGATCAAATTTTGAAAAAACCTGAAGAGACCAAAGCAAAAGTTGATACCCCTAAGAAAGACACTAACATAGAATTGCCAACACAAAAAGTGAGTGTTGATGCAAGTAAAGTGAAAGATTTGATTAAACCTCAAGTAGAGATAGCTAATTCTGTTGTTTCAGCTGTTACTACTATTTTCGATAATTCTTGTAATCAAAACTCATTATATAAGACAGTTGCTGAACAGATTTCTAATTTAGAAAAGACTATTCGTGGGGCTTGTGAACAAGTAGTTGCTATAGTAGGACAATCTGGTTTCAATACAGCAGATGTTAACAGGTGCAGTCCTAAAGCTTATAACATTATCGCTAACAATGACTCACGAGATCGTTCTTTGATTGATTTAGCTGCTGCAATAATAGTTTTTAACAATTCTTTGAGATAATGTCGTTAAAACCCATCACGATAACGGTATCGGACAATACCACACCTCCGATATTAGATAAAATAAACAACAATAAATTGTTCAATTTATCATTATGTGATGTTTATAGTTCAGCTACTTATTATAAAAAGTTCTTATCTAGTGTAAATAGAAAGAAACCCACTATTTCAGGATTATTGAATGACGTTCCTAGCATAGGTCTAAATACAGATTTCGAAGAATGTAAAGGTGCTAAAACTTTAGGTGAATTCATAGCCGGAAGTACACAGTTTGATACTAAAAAACTTGGTGGGGGAGAAGTTTTAGCTTGGTTAGCCGATCCTAAACAATATATTCATCCCATTTTAACAGATGCTTATACACAGTATATCGCTAAATCTACTTCTCGTATATCATATACTCTGGAATGGCGTGTATATACAGGTCATTCGGAATTTGGAACTTCTGATCCTTATTACATTATACGATTTCTATCTTGTGCTACTGCACCGTTCGAGAGTTTTGATCCTCTGAATGATATGTTAGTAAACTCAAAATCTGGTGTAAAAGAGATAAAAAATGAACTAGGTTCTATAGGTGATTCGATTACATCGGGTAATTTTACTACTCGTATAGGTGATATGTTAGATAAGACAGCTAACTTAGCTAAAGCCGAAGGCAATGTTTTGAAAACATTGCCTATGTCTGTTTATGATGGGTCCCAGTATCTAGTTCATGATGATAACGAAAAATATGATAAAAATTATGCTAATACCGAAAAAGAAGCTAATTCTGCTAAT
>Ga0172378_10000032_pt1 | contig 97155 bp, 77 predicted proteins | sample GrowelOW332metaG_FD_119755 | JGI IMG/M metagenome (GOLD analysis project Ga0172378, IMG submission 119755) | Groundwater microbial communities from an aquifer near a municipal landfill in Southern Ontario, Canada - Pumphouse #3_1 metaG | ecosystem: Environmental > Aquatic > Deep subsurface >... | reverse complement strand
GGATGGATCATTCTCCCATTTAAAAGATATGCTCAGGATTCACAGAGGATTGAAAAAGAACAGGAAACTGAAATTGATTGATGAATTATTATCAAAATAGCATTACATATTTACCATTATCTCATCAATGACAATAAAAATGCTGCCAAATAAAAGTAATTCCGGTTTAAACATTTTAAGATCAGCTATTTTTTGTGTGGTCCTAAGTTTAACCCTTTGGAGTCCCGGTACTCTTAACATAAATACCACTTTTGAAGCAAATACCTTCGCAACAAGCACCGCCTTTGCGGCAACCGCTCCCGATACCAGCGGAGGAATCGTCCCTTGCGGTCGGGAAACGGATAATCCCAAAACCGCAAACAACGAGACTGATGCGTGCACGCTTTGTCATCTCGCCCTTATCGCCAACAATTTCATACTTTTTATTTTCGGCATCGCTTCCGCCTGCGCCCTGCTCGCCTTTATGGTCGCATCTCTCCTGTATATTTTTGCCGGCGCCAATCCTGTTTCAAAGAGTCAGGGAAAAGAAGCTATTACCAACATCATCAAAGGCTACGTCGTGATTTTCTGCGCCTGGCTTATAGTTGATTTTGTCCTTTCCGCCTGGGGATTTATCGACCCGCTCGGCGGAGAATGGAGCGTGGTCTGCCTTTTTGCCACACTTTTTTAAAATACCATCCGGGCAAAATATTCCGGAGTAGTAGGCTTCAGCCTGCGCCGCTGTCCAATGCAGACAGAACGGATGTATATAATTGTATTTCTCGGCTTGGAACAAAACCGCGCAGGCTAAAGCCATGCTACTCCGCATTGTATTCCATTTCTTCTCCTTTCTTTCCTCTATAACCTTTATATGCCGGTTTTGGGAACCTTATCCTTGACCGATTGTGTTTTTTTTAATAGAATAATGTTGTTACAAAAACATCCGGGCCATTAGCTCAGTCGGTTAGAGCGCGATCCTTATAAGGTCGATGTCCCTGGTTCGAGTCCAGGATGGCCCACATAGAAGGCGGAGGATAATCTCTGTTTTTTTATTGGAACATTTTCACAATTTACTTATGGCGCGAAAGTTGCTAAAATAACACTAAGCTCATTTTGGTCGCGTTTCCGACCCACCTGCACTTCCCGATGTCTATTTTTTGCTTTCTAAAAGGCTGTCATCCCGTTACTAAACCGGTAAAAAATGGGTTCGCAATTGTGGTTTTATGACAGACACCAAGAAATTGTATCAATCAAAAAATCCGACTTTGTATTTGGATCACACCAGAGATGGTGTGAAATATTACACAAGAACGTTCTGTCCTGCGTGGTTCACACCATCTCTGGTGTGATCCGTGATTCAAAAAAACAGATTGATTTATCTTTTGATTTGACTAAAAAGAAGAAGCGATTCAAAGTTCAGGTGAGTCAGTGTCTCGTTTATCGTTACAAATAATAAAATGGAAACTGCAACAATAGCCCCGGCTACGCTGGAAAAGATCAGGGTCCTTTATAAGGAAGCCGGAAATGCGAGGCTGACGGAAAAAATTAGCGGAGGTTATTTGAGCCATAATTTCATCTTGCAAGGTGACAATGCCAAGTTGTTTTTAAAACAGTACCGTTTCGCGAGCCTGGAAAAAATCGAAGAGATTCATCGGGTAAAATTCTTTTTTAGAGATGGCGGCATTCCCATTATTCTTCCCATTAAAAATAACACGGGCGAATATATTTTCGAAGACGACGGAAAGTTTTATGCGCTTTTTCCTTTCGTAGAAGGAAATATTATCAGAAGAAAGGACAGGTCGCCAAAAGCGTTCGCCTCGGCGGGAAAAATGCTCGGACGAATTCATGCCTTAAGCAAAAACGGTTTTCCTCGCATTATCGACAGCTGCCACAGAGGATGGAACAAGCAGACATTTCTCGAAAGAGCCGAAGGCATGAAAGAAAAAATCGAAGCGATCCCGAAGAAAGAATATTTTGACAAATTGGCGCTGGAAACTCTTAACTGCAAAATCCAATTGGCGAAAGAAAATGAAACATGCCTTGAAGACTTGAGTCTGAGGAAAGACCATATCATACACGGAGACTACCATGGACAGAATATTTTCTACGATAATAATGACGAAGTGCAAAATATTTTCGACATTGAAAAAACCGAGGTGTCTCCTCGCACTATAGAAATTGCGCGCGCGATAGATTATATGTGTTTTTCAAACGATTACACGGCAAAGAGTTTTGACGACGCCAGCGTATTCCTTTCTGCGTATAATGAAATTTATCCTCTCGGCATAGAAGAGTTGGCACGTGGCGTAAGAGCATATTATCTTGAAAAAGCTCATTCAATCTGGATAGAAGAAGAACACTACATCCGTGGGAATTTCCGCGTTGATTGTTTTCTTGGAGGAGAACTCTTGATGCTTAAATACTATTCTAAGAATTTCAATGAATTCATTGACGGATTGAATATCATGAAGACTTACACGTTTAAACCATATAAAATCACTTTTCTATAATTCCCGCATTGATACATTCCTTTTGTCATCTTTGTAAATATCCCTTACGGGTTTAGCTTGTCGTTGTGAGAAGGTATTCCTGTTAAAAGAAGCAGTCAATATCTGTCATTTCGAAATGAGGTACTCCGATTGAGAAATCTAGGAATAATACTATGCAAATATAATCTTACTGTAAAAAACAATACCAACAAAGTCTTCGTGCATTTCTCAGATCTCTCAGTCGAGTACTCCTTCGACAAATAGAAGTCAGTCAAGCTCCGGTATTGGGATTGCCACGTCATTCGGAGTACCGGATCCTCGCAATGACAAACAGAATCAATCGCGTAAGTCCTAATCATATAAAACTTTTAACCTTAACCAAAAACTATGGAAACAACAACAGAAACCGCAAAAGATTCCGGCTGCTGTCCCAGATTTGATCCCGCGATCTGGGATGGAAAAACCACTGTGTTCAAGGACAAATTATTTATCAAGAAGACTGCGCCCCAAATCTTCCACATCCCTCTGCCGGGCACGATTGGAAAAATGATGACCAAGTCTTGGGAAGAAATAGAGGCCGCGGGAGCTAAGCCGTCTGACCAAGAATTTCTATGGCTCGCTTATGATCCTTCTCCATGGAAATGTGAACACTTTATTCACGTTACCAAAGAGGTGCCCGGATTGGAGAATGTAAAACTTTCCGGCACCTTCGCAACAAAAGTCTTTGACGGACCCTACAACGACGTCCCAAAATGGATCAAGGAAATGGACGAATACCTCGCCGCGCAAGGAAAGAGCGCAAAGAAATATTATTTTTATTACACCACCTGTCCCAAGTGCGCAAAATTCTACGGACATAATTATGTAGTGGTGTTCGCGCAGGTATAATACCGAATTAACTTAATCCGTTACATAATGATTTTACATTTATTCCCCCTCACCCTGACCCTCTCCCGATAAGAGAGGGAGGAAATCCAAATGCTTTATGAATGGATCGTGGTACGGATTAGGTTAATTTGGTTTAACAATGATACGGGAAGGACAGTCCTTGCTTCGAAAAAAACAGAGTTTCCCAACTCTGTTTTTTTGTTTTGCAAATTTTTATTCCAGCTCTTTGACATTGTCCACTGCCAGCTTCATCGCCGATTCGACTGTTTTCTTTTTTGCCGTATCGGTGGTGATTATGGTGTCGAGCATATTGAGAAGAACCTCGTCTGATTTTTTATTGTTCGCATTGCCCCAGCTCTTGGCGGTCAGGGTCTGTTCGGCGAACGGCGCCAACTTACTTCCGATTTCCCCCATTTGCTTTTCAATTATATCGACATGCGCCGCCGGACGATTGGCGGACTTCAAATACGATTCAATATCATACTTTTTAGTATTACCTTCTTGCGTCGCGTGCGTCGCGACAAAATTTATAAAGTCCCAAGAAATATCCTCGCAGCTCATCGTCACCCCGTCTTCCTTGACGCATTCGGCGCCTTTCGCCACAACCGGAGCCCAGTAGCTGGCATAGTTGGCTTTGTTATTCTCATATTTCTGCGGCATCAGCGCCACGCCGTAATCCAGCCCGTCTTGAGTTTTGCTGTCGATGTTGGCAATCTCATAAGAATAATTCATACTCATCGCCGCCGTTCCTTGAATGAAAGCGTCGATGGAATATATCTGGCTGTTATAATCCCAAGTGTAAAATCGGTTGGAAGAATTGGTAAAATCGGTATAAAGTTTAACCGCCTGCTTCGCCTCACTTGTCCCGAACGACACCGGATTGCCTCGCGTGTCGTCAGCTTTCATATTGTTCTGCATCACCATCAGCATTGCAATATCTTGACTGCGATTTACGTATTTCGCCCCTCCGAAAGCGGCTCCGCTTCTCGTTATTTTTCCGTCCTTATCCAACTGCGTCAGCTTCTCGACATCATCCGCAAATTCATCCCAATTTTCCGGCGGGCGCGTTATGCCGGCGTTATAAAACATTTCTTTGTTGTAGAAAAGAGCCGGCGTATCAATATAGAGCGGCATAGAATATATCTTGCCATCCTTCACCAAATCGTTCTTGGCAACCGGCACGAAATTCTTTTCGAATTCATCCATTGTCATCATTCCCGAAGGCATCTCCGTGATCCGCGCCTGATATTTCGGAAGCCAGCTATTGAACATCATAAAAATGTTTGGGCCTTTTTTATTCACCAGACTGTCGTAAACCAAATCTTCGTAATTATATTGATCCAGCTGTTTATATTCCACTGTCACGTTCAAATGCCGATTGTTCTGCTCGTAAGTTTTAAATTTTGCGATAATGTCGCTCCAGTCCTCCTCCGTGTCCCGAGCCCCATAAAAGGAAAGTGTGACTTTTTTAGGACTCTTATCCGCAGTCGATCTTGACCATGGGCAAGATTGGAAAGGCGTACAATGCAGGTAAGTCCAAGCCATCCCGATTACAACCAAAACCGCGATGATGATTGCGGCCATTTTTCCCTGATTCATATTTGAAAGATTATTCTGATTAAACCGATTCCAAAATAAACCCGTAATGAGTCTCACCGGCTTCTATTATTCGGATGACTTTCAGTCCGTTTTTTATCGCGATTCTCTTCGCCGTTTCTTCGGGAAGGCAATGCTCGAATTTGGGACCCAGGGCGATATTATTGGGAATCCAATCTATTACCACGATCCTTCCTCCCGGTGCCAGAATCCTTTTTGCCTCCTGAAAAACCGCGTCTCGGTCTTGGCATTGAAAGAGAATGTTGACCATCACCGCCATATCAACTTTGCCCGCTTCGATTCCCGTTCCACCAACCGTCTCCACATTCGCTCTTTTCACGCGAACATTGAGAAGCCCGTAGAGTTTCGCCTGGCTCATAACCGATTCCAGCGCAAAAGCCAAAACATCCACGGCATAAACTTGGCCCGTATTGTGAAGCGCCTTTGCCATCGGTATGGTAAAATATCCGGCTCCGCACCCCAAGTCCGCGATAATCATTCCGTTTTTTATGCCAAGCTGCGCAATAATTCTGTCTTGATTGATGAGGCCTCCTGTTCCGGCTCTTACCGCCGAAACCACATTTTTGGATTCTTCCATATTTTTGTTTTTGGAATTAAGCCGTTTCTATAATGTCGTTGCCGAAGCGATGGCATCGCCGGTACCGGTCCGCATAATCCTCACCCCTTGCGTGGCGCGCCCGGACTTGGCCACCGAGTCGAACGGGATTCTGATAATCTGCCCTTTGCGCGAGATAATCATCAAGTCCTTCTTGAGATTGTCCTCGTCCACCACATAAGCGGAAACCAATTTACCGGTCTTGCTCGTGAGAATGGCAGTCTTGATGCCGCTACCGCCACGATTCTGCACTTTATATAAATTCAAATCACTGATTTTTCCAAATCCGTTTTCCGTAATGGTAAATACGAAATTTTTCCGCTTTTCTTCTTTGGAAACAATTCCCATTCCCACCACCTTCGCGTCGCCTTTGAGTTTGATTGCCGTTACGCCGGATGCCGATCTCCCCATCGGACGCACGTCGTTTTCTTCAAAGTGAATCGATTGTCCATTTGAAGCGACTATCATCGCCTCGTCTTTTCCACCGCTCATCTTTACCCAGATAAGCTCATCGCCCTGTTTGAGATTGATTGCAATCAGCCCCGACCTGCGCACTGCGGCAAATTCTCCAATCTCCGTCTTTTTTATTATACCATTTTTCGTCACCATCACAAGAAATTTTCCCGCGGCCTCTTTCCCCAAAGAAATGCCCGCTGTCACTTTTTCTTCCTGCGAGAGCTGCAAGAAATTTACGATTGCCTGCCCCTTGCTGGTACGGCTGGCTGCCGGAATCTCATAAGCCTTGAGCTGAAACACCCTTCCCATATTGGTAAAGAATAAGAGGTCGTTGTGCGTGTTGGTGAAGAAAAGGCTGTCCACCACATCCTCTTCTTTGACATTCCCTCCGGTCACGCCCTTGCCGCCGCGATGCTGCACGTGGTATTCGTCCAGCGCCATCCGTTTAATATATCCCGCGCGGGTAATGGATACAACCACATCTTCCTCCGGCACAAAATCTTCCTGCGAAAATTCTCCGATAGCACCTTTGAAAATCTTGGTCTTTCTCTCGTCGGCATATTTGTCTCTGACCTCATGAAGATCGTCCTTGATAATGCCCAAAATCTTATTGCGATCGCCCAGGATCATTTCCAATTCCGTGATCAGCCGGCGCTTCTCGTCCAACTCGTCCTTAATCTTCTTCTGCTCCAAGCCGGAAAGCGTCTGCAATCTCATATCCAAAATGGCCGTAGCCTGAAGATCGCTCAGTTTGAATTTCTTCATCAAATCGTCGTGCGCCTTTTCTTTGTTCGGCGCTTTTTTGATGGTCTGGATGACTTCATCGATGTGGTCAAGCGCCTTGCTCAATCCCTCCAAAATATGCGCCCTCTCCTTTGCCTTATCCAGATCATATTGCGTTTTTCTGCGCACCACTTCTTCGCGGTGGATGAGATAATATTCCAAAATCGCTTTCAGATTCAAAACCCGCGGCTGAATTCCGTCCACCAGCGCCAGCATATTGAAGTGAAAAGCCCTCTGCAAATCCGTCAGCTTGTACAGTTGGTTCAAAACTTTTTTCGGATAAGCGTCCGCTTTGAGGTCGATTACCACGCGAACGCCTTCTTTGTTGGATTCATCGCGCAAGTCCCGGATGCCTTCAATCTTTTTGTCTTTAACCAGATCGGCTATCCTCTCGATAAGTACGGATTTATTCACCTGATAAATCATCTCGGAAACGATAATCTGAAATTTCCCTTTCTTGTCTTCCACGATATCCGCCTTGGCGCGCATATCCACTTTGCCTTTTCCCGTCGCGTACGCCTGCAAAATATCTTTGTGATTGTAGATATATCCGCCGGTAGGAAAATCGGGGCCTTTCACGAATTGCACCAAATCCTCAATGGAAGCATCGGGATGATCGATAAGATACAGCGTCGCATCCACGACCTCGCCCAAATTGTGCGTGGGAATATTTGTCGCCATACCGACTGCGATTCCAACCGCGCCGTTGAGAAGCAAGTGCGGCACCCGCGCCGGAAGCACTGCCGGTTCCTTGCGGCTTTTGTCGTAGTTGTCAATGAAGTCAACCGTATTTTTGTTGATGTCATAGACCATCTCTTCCGCAATCGGTTTCAACTTCGCCTCGGTGTACCGCATAGCCGCCGCACTGTCGCCGTCCATTGAACCGAAGTTTCCCTGACCGTTGACCATCGGATAGCGCATCGAAAAATCCTGCGCCATACGCACCATGGAATCATACACGGCAGTATCGCCGTGCGGATGATATTTACCCAGCACCTCACCGACTACAGTCGCCGATTTTCTGTATCTTCCCTGCGGACGCAAACCCATATCGTGCATAGCGTAGAGAATGCGCCTGTGCACCGGCTTCAAGCCGTCACGCACATCCGGCAAAGCTCGCGACACAATGACCGACATTGCGTAGTCTATATAGCATTGCTGCATCTCATCGACAATGGCTATTTCCTGAAGCTTACCGATATTTCCTTCTTCAAACAGCTCCTCCGGAACTTTATGTTTTTCATTTTTTTCTTTCTTGTTTTTCATAGATATTTAGAAATTATTAAATTTGGAATTTCGTCAAAAATCCCCTTCGCACAAAGCGAAACAGACGTTTTAGCCAAGCTCCGAGTTACACGCAAAATATGATTTTACAACAGATACCGATTTTGTATTCGGACCACACCGGAAATGGTGTGAAATGCTACACAAAAACCGTCTCTCCTGCGTGGTTCACATCATTTCTGATGTGATCCGAAATCCATAACTCACAATGCAAAATACACCGGATTATGTCAGAAATGCCTACTGCTTGAATGTATAATCAATTATACTTTGCGTATGATCCCAAACTCCGAAGCAAGGCAAAATTAACATTTTTCAAATCAGCTAAAAAATATAACCGAATATTTCTATTCGACTATGTCGCTTGTCTGATTTTCTTTCACATTTTCAGGCAAAACCGCGTCTGCGGAAATGACGTTGCCGCGCTTGGCGCCCACCAGCACGTTTTTCGTGCTTCCGTCTTCGTTGGAAGTCAAAACAATCTGCCAAGCCGGATAAAATTCCCCCTCATACCTGACGATTACCAAACTGCCCGTTTGAAAAGCGTAATTTTCATTGCCAGATGTTTTTTCCGCAATTTCCCCCGCAGCCTTGAGCGATACTGCGGGATCCACCGCCAAATTGATTCCAACCGCAAGCCGGTTTTCTTTTTCAATTACGGAACCGTCGCCCGGATTGGCGGACAGCGTAAGCCCGTATCCCAAAACCGGAACATCCTTATAATATTGCGCGTATTCCAAAAGAACCGCGTCGCCGTCTTTTTTGCTGTCGACGAATTTCAGGTCGAAAAAACCGTCCGCATCCAAAATCACTTTCTCTTTGATATATTTGTCCCCGACAACTTGCCAATGCGCCTTATCCTCGGCAAGATATTCATTGATTTTCTCCCCGCTGTCTTTTAGCGTGTCCTCGATATTGAAATCCATATCGTCCAGTTTGGGAAAACTTGGCAGTGCGGAAGTGTCCAAGCGATGCTCCGACATACGCGCGAAATTTTTCTGCGCACTGTCAACCCACAATAGAAAAACCCCGACCATAAAAAAAATCACCAAAAACCAGGTCAGCCGCATCTTTTCCGCGTCAGACCCTTTTCGGATATTTTTTAAAAATTTTAGCCCCGGTTTTTTTCTTCTATTGAACATTCCTGTTATTTACCTGTATCCATAATGATATATTGCGGTTCTTCCTCCGGCAGATCCTTTTCCTTAAAAGACACTTTGGAGACGGTTTCTTTCATATTAAGGTTATGATTCTGGCAGAAGAGATTGATATCTTCCAGCTTTTCCAAATCACCTTTTACGCCCGGAAGCTTATAGTGCATCGGAATAATCACGCGCGGCTCAATCTGCCCGATAATCGACTCCGCCTCTTTGGCATTCAGCGTGCAAACCCCGCCAACCGGGATGAGCAAAATATCCACCTCACCGATCATATGCAGCTGGTCGACGCTCAAACTCTTTTCGCCCAAATCACCCAAATGGCAGATTCTGATATCTTCGATATTGATAACAAAGATGGTGTTCTCTTCGGACAATTGCCCCTGCTTGTCGCAGGAGAGAGAATCCACCCCCTTGACCACCACTTTTTTGATTTCATACTCGCCGGGACCGTCAATAACAAACGGTTCTCCTTTGACGGTATCCCGATTGTTGTGGCTTGGAGACTCGTGGCTTATCGTCACGATATCCGCGCTTGTCGCCGGCGGTTTCAGTCCGGTTTCCTTGCCAAAAGGGTCGGTAATAAGGGAAACATCTTTCCCCTGAATCTTAAAACAGCTGTGTCCGTACCATACAATATTCATAGATTATCTTTAGTCCTGTTAGTAATGAAAAATCAAAATCGGCTATGTTCAGCCCTTTTTACAATTGAATTCTAGCACAAGCCTTGGTTTTTGACAACATCGTAATTATGGATTATACTTGGATTAAATTCAGTCTCACAACTGACATTTTTATATTTGCCGGTTTTTGCTACTGAAAATCCAAAAAAGAAAGGAGAATTAAACAAATGGTTAGCGCCACTAAAACAGCCCCCTCCGGTGAAATGGAGACGCTGCTCAATGACGAAAACGCCCCGAAGCTTCCCAAGGAAGGCGATGTTTTGACAGGTGCCATCATCGAAATCGGGAGCAACATAACCTACGTCGACCTCGGACCCATCGGAACGGGAGCGATTTATGGCTATGGTAAAGGAGTTTTAGGAAGCCTGAGTACTTTCAAAGACCTGAAATCCGGCGATCCCATCTCTGCCACGGTGACAGACTTGGAAAATGAAGACGGATTTGTGGAAATGTCCCTCAAGGAGACCAGCATGGATATGATTTGGAACGAGCTGGAAAAGAAAATGGAGGAAGGAGAAATCCTCACCACCAAAGTCCTGGAGGCAAACAAGGGAGGTCTTATGATCAAGGTCAACGGAATGGTTGGCTTTCTGCCGGCATCCCAGCTTACTTCCGACCACTACCCGCGCGTCAGCGATGGAGACAAGAACAAGATTCTTTCTTTATTGATGCAAATGGTCAACACGAATGTTCGTGTAAAAATTATTGGCTTGGATAAAGAAGAAGGCAAGCTTATTGTCAGTGAAAAGGCCACCAAAGAGGAAGAGGAAAAGGAAAAAGTGTCCAAATTGGAAGTCGGCAACGTGGTCGAAGGAGAAATCAGCGGTATCGTTGATTTCGGAGTCTTCGTCAAGTTCAACGACAGCCTGGAAGGTCTGGTCCATATTTCCGAGCTCGCTTGGAAGCTTATCGACGACCCGTCAAAGCTGTTCAATGTCGGACAAAGGGTTAAGTGCAAGATTATCGGTATCGATAATGCCCGCATTTCCCTTTCCATCAAGGCCTTGGAAAGCGATCCGTGGAAGAATGTCCACGAGAAATACAAAGTCGGACAGAGGGTTATGTGTGAAGTCACAAAGATCAACCCCTTTGGCATCTTTGCCCAGCTTGACGGAGACATTCACGGCTTGGCTCACATTTCCAAATTGAGCGAAAGTGAAACCAAGAACATCGAAGTCGGCAAGAGCTACGAATTCGAGATCATTTCCATCGAACCCGAAGACCATCGCTTGGGCTTGAAGCCTGTTTCTTCAAAGAAAGCTGAAGAGAAGAAAGAAAAGCCGAAAGCGGAGGAAGCTAAGGACGAGAAGGAAGAAACCGAATCGAAGCAAACGGATTAGTATCAACTGTGGATAACTTGTTGATAAAGAAAAATAATCCCGCCTAAAAAGCGGGGTTATTTTTTTGTCTCTGAAGCAAATTTCAAGAAATCGCAACATCAAACTTTGGCTTACCTGCAACAAAATATCAGCTCCAAGGTCAATAGTTGACCGGGGTCTTTTTTTATGCTATAATGGGTCTATAAGAAGTTGAGAAGCACCTTGAAAACCAGAGTCTACAATACATCAGAAAAGGTTTGGACGGAAGCCGAACTTGCATCCAATCTTTTTCTGCTGTTACTCGCGTATTTCACGAGTTCTTTGCAGCAAAAATTTTAAAACAAAAAAATAAAAAAAATTAAAATAAAAACATAAAAAAATAAGCAAAGAAAAAGAAAAACGCTAAAAACGGTAGAAAAATAAAATTAAACGACCATTGTTTACTGATTGCTGAAAGTAGCCTCCACCCTTGGCTACGGGCTGTTGGGTAAGTACATGAAAATTATTTCATTGATAGTTTTCATATACTTACCTAATACAGCCACCGTAATCCACACAGTGGCCGAAACGAGAGCCAACTCCTTATTATTTAATTATTTTGAAGGACCACTGAGCTCTCTTTTCATTTCATTTATCTAAAATCAGTTTTTCATATATTCCGAACACAGAAAGCAGGCGCGTCCCGCTTTTTTTGGTAGAAAACCTTTTTTGAAAACGAAATAGCTGGCGGAGTAGCATGGCTTCAGCCTGCGCGGTTGTCCCAAGCGGATGGAACGAACGTATGCGCAGTTTTTGCGGGCATTGGACATCGGCGCAGGCTGAAGCCTGCTACTCCGCGCCCGGTCTTCGTTTATCATTAAACGGTTCTCGTATTGCCTCAAAACTCCTTCAATGCTAAAATGACATCAGATAAATTATAAATAAAAATTATGGAAGGTTTGACTTCGGAGCAATTGGATAATTTTAAAAATAAGCTCATCGGCAGGAAACAAAATATTGAGGCGCAGCTCGGTGCCTTTGCCAAAAAAAGTTCCGACATCAGGAACGACTACGAAACCGTCTTTGAACAGATAGGGGACAGCTCGGAAGAGAACGCTGACGAGGTGACTGCTTATGGCGAGAATTTGGCAATCGAACATGAGTTGGAAGACAATCTTACGGAAATTGATGCCGCGCTGGCGAAAATCGCCGACGGCTCTTACGGCTTCTGCGAGGACTGCAAGCAAATGATCAGTTTGGAGCGGCTGGAAATTATGCCGGAAGCGACCCTTTGCATCAAATGTGAAGAAAAATAATTTTATGCTCTGCATGGAATCCAAAATGAAACGTCCTAAAAACTTTTTTATGGTTTTCGCGGGCGTTTTGTTTTTGGATCAATTGTTAAAAAATATATATTTAAGCAAAGGACTGTTCCAAAAAAACTACGCGGCGCTTTTCGGGATAAAAACAGATCCGATTTTTTCGATAGTAACGCTGATCACGTTCCTCTTCAGCATTTGCATAATGATGAAGAACAAGAAAGGCGCGGCGCTCTTTTCCCTGCCGCTCGCGCTCGTGCTTGCGGGAATTGCCGGCAACACTATCGACAGACTGCGCTTCGGATTTATCGTCGACTGGATAAAATTATCGAATGAATTTATTTTCAATCTTGCCGACGTTGCCATTCTTCTGGGGACGATTTTATTCATCTGGCGGATTATTAAAGAATAGGCTAAAATAATCATATAAATAAAAAATAAAATAAAGAGATGACCAAAAAGAATGCGCTTTTGATTATTCCGATTGTCCTTGTACTTTCGGCGATAATCGTTTTTGAAGTTTCCGGCTATGCGAATTACGAACCGGTGAAAAACATCATCAGCAAAAAAGAGGATCCCGTCAAAGTCACTCTGGAATTTTGGGGTGTGTGGGACAATTCCGACAGCTGGCAATCCATAATCGACAAATACGAAAACGAGACGCATTCTTGGAACGGAAAAGAAGTGCAGGTAAAAGTCAATTATACCAAGAGAGATATCGCCCCCTACGAGACGGATATCGCGGCAGCTTACGACGGCAACAAGAGCCCAAGCATTTTCCTTATCAATAATTATTGGCTGGAGAGATACGCCGGCAAGCTGGAGCCGCTGACAGACAGTATGGCGAATGTTGATAAATACGAACTGTTGAAATATGAAGACTTGGAGGGAATATTTCCGCCCTATGTGCTGCAAGACGTTTTTTACGGAGACAATAAAATGTATGCGCTGCCCGTTTACTCCGATTCGTTGGCGCTCTATTACAATAAGGATTTATTTCAAAAAGCCGGCATCGAAAATCCGCCGGCCACTTGGGACGAGCTCAAGGCTGCCGTAAAAAAGCTTACGATTACAGACAGCAAAAACCAGATCACGCAATCGGGCATCGCGCTGGGTAGTGGAAAAAACGTCAACCGCTCCTGCGATATTTTCTCCCTGCTTACGCTCCAAGGGGGAGGAAAAGTTGTTGACAGCCAGGGCAATATAGATTTCAACAAAAAGGTCAGTCTTCAGACAAGCACCGGCGCAGTGGAAAGAGAGCCGGGGCTCACCGCACTGCAATTTTATATGGATTTTTCCGACACGAACAAAGAAGTATATGCTTGGAATAATACTCTTACCGATTCCCTCAAAGATTTCGCCGAGGGAAAAACCGCGATGCTGTTCGGCTATGCTTATCAAAAAGCAAACCTGCTCGCGCTCAAACCCGAGCTTAATTACGGAATCGCGCCGGCACCGCAGCTTCCCGACTCCACCCAAATCGCTCTTTCCAATGTTTGGTTTCCGGTCGTTTCCAATCAAAATTCTTGCAAGATTGAGGGAGATGCAAAAGACATAAATTGCGCCCAAGCCGCTTGGAGCTTCTTGAGTTTCGCCGGCAAAAAAGAAAATATAATTGAATATTTGAACGCCACCGGCAAAGCCTCCGCGCGCACCGACCTGAGCGCCGAGCAAGCGGTCAAAGACGATAAAGTGTCCGCCTTCGCCAAGCAGACGAGCATCGCCCGCGGTTACAACAAATTTGATGACGGCATCGACGGCATCCTGACTGAAATGCTGGATCAGACATACAACGACCGGGCAAACTGGAAAGCCCAAGCCGACGCGGCAGCCGCCAAGATTGAAGAGCTGAAAAAGAAATGACGGTTGACTCTTTTTGAGAGAGAAACGATGCAATCGACTTTACGGATCATGTGCAATAATTTGAATTATATAAATTGTGGACCACATCAGAAATAGTGTGATTCGAAATACAGAAATGCATTTTTGCATCCGGACCACATCAGAAATAGTGTGAAATGTTACACAAGAACGTTTTATCCCGCATGGTTCACATCATTTCTGATATGGTCCAAAATCCATAATCCATCAGGTATGTTAAGGATTGTCTACCGGATTAAAACCACATATTGTGTATAATCCCAAAAGTTAGTACCCGACTTTGCCGCAACAAGACGGCTCCGCTTTTAACCAACCATCAAAATGAATAAACTTATAACCTATACCGACGGCGGTTCGCGCAATAATCCCGGACCGGCGGCATGTGGCATTGTGATTCAAGACGCGAAAGGAGAAATCATTTGCACCTTTGCAAAATACATCGGCACCGCCACAAATAATCAAGCGGAATACGGCGCGCTCATCTTGGCGCTGGAAAAAGCCAAAGAACTTTTAAAAAGCGGAGGAGGAGTGGTATGCAACCTAGACAGCGAGCTGGTAGTGAAGCAGCTCAAGCGGGAATACAAAGTCAAAGACGAAAAAATGAAAGAGCTGTTTGCCAAAGTTTGCAAACTATGTCTCGATTTTGATAAAGTGGAATTCGTCCATGTTCGCAGAGAGAAAAATAAACTGGCGGACAAACTGGTGAATGAGGAATTGGATAGGCAGGGGTTTTAGAAGATTATAAAGTCCTAAACTGATGTGTCATTCTCGAGGCACCCCGAAGAATCTCGTTATATCATATCCCGCAAAAATTCAAAGTCATTCGTCCCGTTGGTTCAGTCATCTCGACTGAACCTTTTGTTTTGACTTCGAAAAAAACGAGGACAGTCCTTTTGGTTCTGTAAGGACTGTCCTCATGACGGAACGGAATATTTCCAATTATCGCAGGACAGGCCGGGATTCTTCGGGGTACCTCGGAATGACACGCATTCGTTATAAGCTATAGATTGTCAGTTATTTTTATGGACTTCTTTTCATTTTTTTGCCATAATGGGAGAAGATTATAATCAGCTTTCACATAGAAAAATGAAAATCGCTTTGGTGCATGACTACCTGGTGCAGTACGGGGGAGCGGAACGCGTGCTCCAAACTTTTTGCGAGATTTTTCCCGACGCGCCGATTTTTACGATGGTTTATGACGAGAAACTGACCAATGGCGTTTTTGGGGGCAAGAAAATCCACACCTCCTTTTTGCAAAAAATCCCCTTTGTAAGCTCCCATCACCGCGCATTTCCCTTGCTGATGCCGACTGCAATCGAAAGTTTCGATTTGAGAGGCTACGATATGGCGCTTTCCGACTCCAACAGTTACGCCAAAGGCATTCTCACCGGCACCGGCACTTTGCACATCACCTATTGCCATACGCCGATGCGTTACGCTTGGGACGACTGCCACCGGCATATGCGGGAGTTTGATTATTCCGGGCTTACCAGAAAGCTTATGCCTTTCGGAATGAACTATCTCCGTCTTTGGGATAAGATTTCCGCCGACCGGCCCGATAAATATATCGCCAACTCCCAATTCGTTTCCGGCCGCATCAAAAAATATTACGGTAAAGATGCCGAGGTGATTTATCCGCCCGTCAATCTTGATCAGTTCCGTTTGTCCGACCGCATCCAAGATTATTATTTAATGGTCGGCCGCGCGCTTCCTTACAAAAGATTCGATATCGTCATCAAGGCTTTCAACGAACTCAAGCTTCCGCTCAAAATCGTCGGCAAAGGGCCAGAGATGGAAAATTTGAAAAAGCTCGCGAAAGACAATGTTGAATTTTTGGGATATCTGAACGATGAAGAAACAAGCGAATATTACGCGCAATGCCGGGCGCTCATCTTTCCCTCCGAAGAGGATTTCGGCATCACACCGCTTGAGGCGATGGCTTCCGGTCGCCCGGTCATCGCCTACCGGGGAGGAGGCGCGCTGGAAACCGTGGCGGAAAATATAAGCGGAACTTTTTTCGGGGAGCAGACTCCCGAAGCCGTCATCAAGACCGTTAAAAATTTTCATAGCGAAAAATTTGATCCGCAAAAAATCCGCGCGCAGGCGGAAAAATTCGACCGGAATGTCTTCAAGGCCAAAATCAAACAGACGGTGGAAAACGAGTATGCAAATTTTAAAAATAATCAAAAACAATGGAACTAAAAAGCTATCTGAAAATCATAAAGTCGGAGAAAAAAATGATTATCGCTTTCACGCTCTTGACTGCGATTTCCGCTTGGATGTTTTCGGTTTATATGCCCGCGAAATATGAGGCGTCCGTGTCGCTTTTTATCGCCAAAAACGGCGCGCAAACCACCGACGAATTCAAATATGACGGCTACTACGCTTTGCAATCGGGGGAGATCGTGGCGGACAACGTGGAAAAAATGCTGCAAAGCCCGCAGGTGGTCGAGGAGATTTACAGCGCGTCGGGAGTGAACTCGGATTTTAAAAACATCAAAAGCTACAAGAAAGAATTTACCGCCAAAAAAATGTCCAACTCCTATGTCGAAGTCAGCTTCCGAACCGCAAACCGGCAAGACGCGGAAAAACTGGCCGCGGCCCTTACCCAAACCGTCAACGAACAGTTGAAGCAATCCGGCGACCGGAGTCAAAATGAAATCGCCTTTTCGGTCGAGAATAACCGTCCGATCGTCATCGAAGACAAACCCGACGCGACGACAAATCTCTTGGTCGGGCTTTTGTCGGGAGCTTTTCTCGGCGTTTTCGCCGCCTTTTTAAAAAAATATTTTGCCTGAAGCTATGAGTATAACCATCGGCATCGACATCCGGATGCTCGCGCGCGCGAACAAAACAGGCATCGAAGAATATACTTCCGAACTTTTGAAGCATATGCTGCCGCTGGATAAAAACGTCCATTTCAAACTTTTTTACAATGGCTGGAAAAAAGAAAAATTGGACTTCGACTGGCTTGCGCTCCCCAATGTCGAGCTTATGGAATTCCATATTCCCAACCGCGTCTTGGACGGAACTCTCCGCTTGCTTGATTTTCCCAAAGCGGACAAACTCTTGGGCGGCGTAGACAAGTTTTTCTCGCCGCACATTTTTCTTTCTTCCGTCAGCAACCGCTGCGAAAAAACAGTGACTTTTCATGACCTCAGTTTCGAGAAATATCCCGAGTTTTATTCTTCGCAGAAAAATTTCTGGCACTTCTCGATGAACCCGCGCCGACAAGCAAAGCGCGCCGACAAGATCATCACAGTCTCCGAATCCACCAAGCAAGACCTTGTGGAAATTTATGGGATTGCGCCGGAAAAAATCAAAGTCATATATTCGGGATTGAGCGAGAAAGTTAAAAAAGAAATTTCGTCGCAAGAGGAAAATTATGCAAGGAAAAAATATGATCTGCCCGACGATTATATCCTCTATCTCGGTACGCTGGAGCCGCGCAAAAATGTCGTGAGTTTGCTCAAGGCTTTTGACAGGCTGAAACAAGAAGCGCCTTTCAAAAATTCCGGACTTAAGCTGGTAATCGCCGGCGCCAAAGGATGGCTCTACGATGACATTTTTACGACCGCGCAAAAATTTTCCGCGCGTGGCGACATCGTTTTCACCGGTTTTGTGGAGGACGAATTCAAACCCGCCCTTTACCGTATGGCAAAACTTTTTGTCTATCCGTCTTTCTACGAAGGCTTCGGTTTCCCGCCGCTTGAAGCGATGGCACAAGGCGCGCCGGTTATCACTTCCAATATTTCTTCCATCCCGGAAGCGGTGGGAGACGCGGCCGTGATCGTCAGTCCTGCGAATCCCGATGAACTTTACAAAGCTATAAAGGAAGTACTAAGCGATCCCAAGCTCGCCAATCTTCTCTCCGCCCGGGGACGCGCGAGAGCAAAACTTTTCGACTGGAACAAATGCGCCGAGGAGACGCTGGGGTTTATTGAGAAATAAATGCAGTGTACATTCAGACTGCATTTCCGACTGCATCCTGACTGCATTCGGATCACACCGGAAATGGTGTGAAATGCTGCGTAAAAACGTTCTATCTCGCGTGGTTCACATCATTTCTGATGTGATCCGGAATCCGGAAATTCATAAATTCAAAATCCATAATACAAAAATCCGAAATTCATAAATGCATTTTTGCATTCGGATCACACCAGAGATAGTGAAAAATGTCTCGCGAGAACGTTTTGTCCCGCGTGGTTCACATCATTTCTGATGTGATCCGGAATCCGGAATCCGAAATCCGGAAATTCACAATCCGAAAATCCAACCCCGTAACTCCTAATTTTATGCAAAATCAAAAACCCAAAACCATCGGCATTGATGCGCGGATGTTCGGCTATGCCCAGACGGGGATAGGCAACTACATCCGCCACTTACTTGAGTATGTTTTTGAAAACGACCGCGTGAACAATTACGTTATTTTCTTGATGCCGGAAGAATTCGATAGTTTTCCGATTCCGAACGAGAGGGTGCGCAAGGTAAAAACTTCCTGCAAATGGTACGGTTGGAGAGAACAAATTATTTTTCCTTTCACGCTCTATAAAGAAAATCTCGACCTGATGCATTTCACGCATTTCAATTCTCCCATTTTGTATCTTCGCAAATCCGTCACCACCATCCACGATGTGACGCCGTTTTTCTTCCCCGGACACAAAATGAAATCGCCCTTGCGCCGTTTGGGCTTCCGATTGGTTTTTTATTTTTCCGTCAAAAAGGCTCGAAAAATCATCGCCGTTTCCAACTCGACCAAGAACGACATCGTCAAATATTTCAAAGTCAAAGACAAAAAAATACAAGTGATCTACGAAGGCGCGGACGCACAATTCCGCCCGCTTGAAGACCGCAGTCTCGTGGAAAATCTGAGAAAAAAATACGCGCTCAAAAAACCTTTCCTTTTCTACACCGGTGTTTGGCGCAACCACAAAAATCTGGTAGGGCTTATTGAAGCATTCAAAATCGCCAAAGAAAAATATCGCCTTGACATCAGCTTGGTGCTGGGAGGCAAAGAAGACCCGTTTTATCCGGAGGTGCGCGAGGCTTGGGAAAAACTCGGACTGCAACAAGACGTCATTCCTGTCGGCTTCATCAGCCAAGAGGAGCTTCCCGTTTTTTATAACGCCGCCGCCGCGTTTATCATTCCGTCTTTTTATGAAGGATTCGGACTTATCGGGCTGGAAGCGATGAGCTGCGGCACACCTGTCATCTCCTCCGACCGCACCAGTTTGCCGGAAATACTGGGAAACGGCGCGATATATTTTGATCCGCAAAACCCCAAAGATATGGCAGAAAAGATACATCTGGTTTTTAGCGATAAAAAACTGTATAATGAACTCAAGAGCAACGGATTCGCACAAATCAAAAAATACGAATGGAACAAGATGGGAAGGGAGACTCTTGAGCTATATGAAAAAATATAAAAAGCATACGCAAAATGGATATTGATAACAAGAAGAAAAATCAGCTGCAAGGCTCCGGAGCAAGAGGAGTGGTAGACCTGCGCGCTTTGGCAAAAGACGAGCGATCGGTTCGGACTTCTCGCGCGCCGAAAGAAAAGAAGGTCTTTCAGGTGGTTCCCGGCGGAAAAAAATATTTTGACGTAAGACCGCAAGACGAAAGATTTTACCGGGAAGAAAAAATGTCGGAGCGGGAAGTATTTACCCCGGAAGAAACACGAGAGGTTTTCGCCGAAAAGCCAAACCAAATTTTTGCAGGCAGAAAGGACGTTGAGAGTGCGCCGATTTTTGCAAAGAAGAGGAGTGCGCCGAACAGCCACAATTTTCTGCGAGCCGCCGAGAAGAAAAGGCTTGGCAAAAACCGCGGCGCGTTTTTGGTTGCAACAAAAACCGAGCTGCTGCCGCTTTCGACATCCACGGCGCGTTTTTCGTCGCCTGAATTGTCCGGAGTGAACATCTGTCGCAAAAAATCTTTGCTGCGCTTCGCCGTTTCTTCTTTTATGATACCCGCCATCATTTTTACTTTCTCTTTCACGCAGTCGCAATTTGAACGAAAGGGAAAAGTTTTGGGAGACAGCACCTCGGCCTATAACGACCTGAAATCCGCGGCGCGCTACGCTCTCGCGTCCGACTTCATTATGACCGGAGAAAATTTTGCGTCGGCGAATCTGAATTTCGCCAAAGCCCGCGAGACGGTTGACGGCATCGGGCTGGGCATCGGAGAAACCATCGCCGAGCTTCCCATCGACACCCCGCTTTCCACCGCCCAAAATCTCACCACCGCGGGAGAAAATATTTCACTGGCAGGAAAAGACTTCAGCGCTATGCTGGAAAAAGTCTCTTCCGAAAGCGACAGCAAGACACTGCTGGAAAAAATAAGCGGGCTGGAGGAAAATATAAAAAGCGCTTCGGAGCACCTCGAGAGCGCCAGCGACAACCTCGACAAAGTGGATGTCAAATATATTCCACAGAATATGCGGGAAAAAATCGAGCTGGCAAAAAACACGCTGCCACCCGTCTCGTCCAATTTCCAAAAGCTCGCCGAAGACTATCCGCTCATCTCCAAGATGCTGGGCAGCGAGCAGCCGCAAAAATATCTCCTGCTTTTTGAGAACAACAGCGAGATGCGCGCCACTGGAGGATTTATCGGCAGCTACGGCATTCTGGATATTGAAAATGGCAAGATCAAAAACCTGAGCATTGATGGCATCTACAATCCCGACGGACAGCTTCAGGAAAAAATTGTGCCGCCGATGCCTGTCCAAAAAATCAGCTCCAGTTGGAGCATGCACGACGCCAACTGGTTTGCGGATTTTCCGACCAGCGCAAAAAAGATCGCTCTCTTATATGAAAAAACCGGCGGCGCTACCGTGGACGGCGTGATTGCCATCACTCCGGAAACGGTAAAAAAACTCCTCGCCATCACGGGTCCTATTGAAATGCCGGCGTACAATATTACCATAACGGCGGATAATTTCGTCGCCGAAACTCAAGATCAAGTGGAAAATCTCTACGACCAAAAAGAAAATCGCCCCAAGCAAATCTTGGCGGATTTGGCGCCTGTCTTGCTTGAAAAAATCCTCCGGTCCGATGCTAACGATTCAAAAGACGGAATTGCGAGATTATTGGAAATTGTCCGAATCGGCGAAGAATCTCTCCAGGAAAAACATATCCTCATATATCATCGCGACGCAACGATTGAAAGCATGATTAAGAAACGAGGCTGGGGCGGAGAGGTCATCCAAAATGAAAAAGGCGACTATCTTTCCATAATCAATTCAAACATCAACGGCTACAAAACGGATGCGGTCATCGAAGAAAAAATCAATCTGGAGACCGAGATTCAAAAAGACGGCAGAGTCGTAAACACGGTCACCATAAAGCGCAAGCACTTGGGCGGAAACGAAGAATACGACTGGTACAATCGCGTAAATGCCGATTATATGCGCGTCTATGTGCCGAAGGGGAGCATTCTTTTGGAAGCGTCCGGCAACACCGTGGAAGAATATAATCCCCCTATAGACTACGCCAACTTCAAGACCGACGCTGACGTGGAGGCTGCCGAAAAAACAATCAAAGTTGACTCCGTATCAGGGACACAGGTTTTTGAGGAAGCAGGCAAAACGGTCTTCGGCAATTGGGTTTACGTCAGTCCGCAAGAAGAAGTAACTGTCGTCTATAAATACGAACTGCCTTTTAAAATAGACTTCAAATCGTCCGACCAAGAAGTGGATGCCTACAGCGCCATCATCCAAAAACAATCGGGATCCGTCGGTAGCGATTTCAAAGCAAGCATCAAGCTTCCCGAACAATTAAAAGCGGTCTGGAAAACGGAAAAAGTGCAAGCAGACAACAGCGTATCGGAAAAATTAAGCAAGGATATGATTTACGCGCTGGCGCTCGTTAGGAAATAGAAATCGGAAATCCAACTTTGCATCCGGACCACACCGGAAATGGTGCGAAATATTACGCAAAAACGTTCTGTCCTGCTTGGTTCACACCATTTCTGGTGTGATCCGAAAATTCATAAGTCAAAATGCCTCGTAAAATCGGAGTACCGAAATTCCGGAATGACAAATACATATTGATTTTACCTTTTGATAAGAATTTATAAAAAAGATTTTACAAACGAATCAAATGGTGCTAAAATTCCGTTAAAGTTGAATAATATCGTAAATATGCGCATTAAGAATTCCGCAAAGAAAAATCTGGTAAAATTCGCGTGCCTCGTTTCCTGGCTTGCTCCGTTCTCGGCACTGGCCAAATTGGAAAAAATAGACGGAGTGCCAAGCAAATCCTTGACCGAAGTTCTGTCCGCCTTGACCACATGGCTGTTGGAGTTCGGAGTGGCGCTTTGCGTCGTCCTGATTATTTGGGGTAGTCTGAATTATGTCGCTTCGACCGGCGACGAGGAAAGAATCGTTAAATCAAAAAAGACCATTCACTACGCCATTTACGGCATCGCCATAATCGGGCTTTCTTTTGCCATGATAAAGCTCGTTGACAGCGTCCTTATTACAACCAAATAACACTATGAAATTACCGAAAAAGACAATAAGCTTGTTTGCAATTATTTCCGCTTTGAGTGTACCCATTGTCCGTGCCGACGACAGCGCCACCGGGTGGAAATTGCCCACAAATCCCGGAAACCTTCCGGAAGATTTTATGGGTTCAATCGGCAATATAACCACATGGCTGTTGGAATTTACCATTGTCGTAACCGTGCTGGCTATGATTTACGGAGGATTGGTTTATGTGGAGGCATCCGGAGATCAAGACCGCATTACTATGGCGAAAAAATCAATCAAATATGCCGTAATAGGAGTCGCCATGGCGGGACTGGCCTATGCAGTGGTAAACCTTGTTATCACCAAGATATTGGTCGGCGCGACGGTCTAATTTCTATAATAATCAAATAATCAGTAGCGATGAAAAGAGTCAACAAAGTTCTGCTATCGACCGGGCTGGCGATGCTTCCATTATCAACGGCATGGGCGGCAGGCTGGGCGGCCCCTTCCAATTACCCCGCAGGCGCCCCCAAGGATTTTGACCTGGTGGTAAACAACACCACCAACTGGATTCTGGGATTTGTGGGCTTGGTAGCCATATTGGCGCTTATATTCGGAGGAGTTCAATATCTTACCGCCGCCGGAAATGAAGATCAAGTGAGAGACGCAAAAGCCACAATAAAAAATGCAATAATAGGTTTGGTAATCGCCGGGCTGGCTTATGCGATAGTGCTTACCATTGTTACAAAAGTTTTGGTTGAATCCAGCAGCAGTAGCCCCGCTACATAGCAATTGTGTTACAGCATAAAAACGCAAAGAAATATATCCAAAAAAAATCGACAACATTTATTTAAATCAAATTAACCTGAACATCTGAAAGGAGGTGAAAAGAATGAAAAATTTAACCAAATTAACGACATCGGGATTGTTCGCTTCCTGCGTAGTTTTCGCTTCCGAGGTCAGCGCGGCAGTCCCCGGATGGAACTCAAAAGTTGATTCTGCAAACCCGGGAGGTGTTCCAACGAATCTTGATGCTACTATCAAAGATATTACTAACTTCATTCTGGGATTCGTTTTCCTGATTGCTGTTTTGATCGTACTCTACGGTGGCCTTCTCTATCTGACCTCCGCCGGTAACCAAGACATGGTAGATAGAGCGAAGAAAACTATCCTCAATGGTATTATCGGTATGGTTATTTGCGCACTGGCATACGCTCTGGTCAAAGTTATTAGCGGTCTGTTTATAGCAAACGCATAAACTAACCTTGCAAAACAAAAAATTTTAAAAGTAGAGCGCTCTGCTAAATAAAAATCAAAAACCGCCTCATAAAAGGCGGTTTTTGTTTCTGACAACGGAAGAAAATGCTGTCTGTTATCCGTTATAAAGTTTCAGTTATAAGTTATTTCGTGCAGGCGGTGGGAGTCGAACCCACACTCCGAAGAACATGGTCCTAAGCCATGCGCGTATGCCAATTCCGCCACGCCTGCCGATAAAATACTTACTAAGTATAGACAAATTGAGTTAAAAAGCAAGGGACAAAACAACGGACGGGTCATACGCAATACATGGTTATGATCCGGTAGACAATCTTTAACACACCCGGCGTATTTTGAATTATGGATTTATGAATTTCGAATTGTGAATTTCCGTATTTCGGATCACATCAGAAATGATGTGAACCATGCGGGACAGAACGTTCTTGTGTAGAATTTCACACCATTTCTAGTGTGATCCGAATGCAAAACCGGTGTCTGTTATAAAACCATATTTTGCGTATGACCCCAACGGACACAACTTATGATTTTTTATAAGACCATGTTTATTTGTGCGAAAAAATACTCTTCGCAAGAACTGGCAACACAACAACAGCCTTACTTCTTATCCGAATGAAATTTATTGTGAATCTCCTTGAGGCGCTTATTGGTAACGTGCGTGTAAATCTGCGTGGTGGTTATACTGGAATGCCCGAGCATTTCCTGCACGCTGCGCAAGTCCGCACCGTTGCGCAAAAGATCCGTGGCGAAACTGTGCCGGAGAGTATGCGGAGTGATTTTCTTGACAATTCCCGCCGCGACGGCGCATTTTTTTACAATCCTTTCCATAGTTCGAGAAGTCAACCGCGAAGGGTTGCCTCCTTCTTTAAGGCTCACAAAAAGTGCCGGAGAAAGATCTTTGCGGCGCAGCAGATAGTCATTGAGCGCGATTTTGGCCGAAGTTGAAAGAAAAACCAGCCGGATTTTATCACCTTTCCCGCGCACGGAAAATTCGCCCGTTTTGAGATTCACATTTTCGATATTAAGGCTCACCAACTCGGAAACACGCAGCCCTGTGGAAAAAAGCATCTCCAAAATGGCGACATTGCGCAGATTTTCCGGTTTTTTCCCGCGGGTGGAATTTATCAGCCTTTCCACTTCCTCAAGCTCCAAAAACTCCACCTGCCGGTCTTTTGTCTTGCCCAGCTCGATCTTTTCACTGCTCAAAGCCCTGACATCTCTTTTTGCCAAAAATTTGAGGAAGCCGCGGATGGCGATAATGTAATAATCCTGCGTAATTCTCTTCAGCTTGCGACCCTTTTCGTCCTCGTAACGATTGAGGTAAAGCCGAAAACCCCGCACCGCCTCCGCAGTGATATCGTCGGGCATTTCCGCTTTCGACCAGTACAAAAATTTCCCCAAATAATGGTCGTAATTTCTCACCGTCAAAGGAGAGCGGTCCCTTTCAATCTCCAAATATTCCAGAAATTCCCTTTTCAGTTCTTGCAAATTAGCTTGAGGCATATTTCGACAAATTTTACCCTGTTTATCTTTATATTTTACGACATATCCAAGAACTTGTCTATCTAAAATTAATGTGATAGACTGATAGGAGAGATATATTGTCTCAGTTTAAGCTATGGAAAATTTTATAGCGAGAAGAAAATCATCAACCCTAATAAGCACTTAAAGAAGAAAATGATCAAAAAAGAAAAGAAAGAGAAGATTATTAAAAAGTTCAAAATTCACAAGGAAGATACCGGCTCCTCGGAAGTCCAGGTGGCAATCCTCACTGAAAGAATCAAAGAGCTTACCGAGCACTTGAAGGTCAACAAGAAAGACAATCATTCGCGCCGGGGATTGCTCAAAATGGTAGCCAAGAGAAAGAAACTTTTGCGGGACATCAAAGCGAACAGCGAAGAGAGATTTGCCAAAATCGTAAAAGCCCTCAAATTAAAAGAAGCTAAACTAATCAAAGACGATGGCGATCAGGACACCGATTCAAAATCCGAAGAGCAAAAATAAGTCCATACGGCACAAAGACCAGCGGATTGGTATTTTTGTGGACGCGCAAAATATGTATCACAGCGCGCGCAGCCTCTACAAGGCGCGGGTGAATTTCAAAGAGGTGCTGGAAGAAACGGTGGCGGGCAGGGTGCTTATCCGGGCTATCACCTACGTCATCAGTACGGAAGGCGGAGTGGAGAAATCCTTTTTCGACGCGATGGAAAAGCTGGGCTTCGAGATCAAAGAAAAAGACCTGCAAATCTTTCCCGGCGGAATGAAGAAAGCGGACTGGGATGTGGGACTGGCGGTAGATGCGATCAAGCTGGCGGACAAATTGGATGTCATCGCCATAATTTCCGGCGACGGCGACTATGTACCTTTGGTAGAATATCTAAAAATCAACAAAGGTTGCCGGGTGGAAATCATCGCTTTCGGAGAAAGCACTTCTTCCAAGCTTGTCGAAGCCGCAGACGAATTCACTGATCTGAGCCAAGACAAAAAAAGATTCTTGATCAAATAAACTTTTTTAATATATTCGCCTATGGAGAAACTAATAAAAGATTAAAAACTTTTCTTAGCCTGTTTTAATTTTATCAAAATTTTAAGAATTGACCTGCGGACAGTTAGATGCGATCATCTTGTGCAAAAATAGGGATGATAATCTAGAGTTTGCAGATCAGTTCGACAAAGAAAGGATCTAAAAAATGGAAGTAAAGAAATTTGAGAGTCGGATAAACGGAGGAAATCTGATTATCGAAACCGGCAAGCTTGCTTTGCAGGCAAACGGTTCGGTGACCGTTCAGTACGGAGGAACGGTTGTTTTGGCGACTGCCACAATGAACGACGGCGCGCGCGAAGGCGTGGACTTTTTCCCGCTGATGGTGGACTATGAAGAAAGGCTCTACGCGGCCGGAAAAATCAAAGGCAGCCGTTTTATGAAAAGGGAAGGAAAGCCGACCGACGAAGCCATTCTTTCCGGAAGAATCGTCGACCGGACAATCAGGCCGCTTTTTAACGGTCGAATGCGCAACGACGTGCAGGTTATACTGACTATTTTATCCGTCGACCAAGAAAACGACCCGGACGTTATCTCGGTGATTGGCGCATCAATCGCGCTGGGCATTTCCGACATACCTTGGGACGGACCGGTGGGAGCCATTCGCGTTGCCAAAGTTGATGGACAGCTTGTCGTCAATCCCACTTACGAACAGCGAGATAGAAGCGCTTTTGAGATTTTCCTGACCGGCAAAGACGGCAAAATAAATATGATTGAAGCGGGAGCCAAGGAAGTTCCGGAAGTGGAAATTGTGGAAGCCATGCGCTTCGGACAGCAGTATATCGCAAAATTGGAAGATTTTCAGAAGGCAATCATTGCGGAACTCGGCAAGACGAAAAAAGAAGCAAAACTGATGCAAGCGCCGGAAGAGATAGAGGAGCAGATGAAAAAATTCACGGAAGGCAAAATCGAGGGCGCGGTGATGGAAAAAGACAAACAGACCCGCAATGAAAATATGAGCGCGCTCAAGAAAAGCTTGCTGGATTTTGTCGCGGAAAATTTAGGCAAAGAATATATCGAGATCGCCAAACTGGTGCTGGATGAAGAGATTGACGCTTTCGTCCACACAGCCGCCATTCGTCGCGGCGAAAGACCGGACGGCAGAAGAATGGACGAGGTCCGTCTGATCAGCGCGGAAGTCAACATACTTCCCCGCACCCACGGCTCGGGACTCTTTCAGCGCGGAGAGACTCAAGCCCTTACCGTCCTTACTTTGGGCGCGCCGGGCGACGAGCAGACTATCGATGGAATGAAAGAAGAAACCACCAAGACTTTTATGCACCACTATTCTTTCCCGCCCTATTCCGTGGGAGAAGTGAAGCCGATGCGCGGACCGGGACGAAGAGAAATCGGACACGGCGCTTTGGCCGAGAAAGCCATTGAGCCTTTGATCCCTTCCCGCGAAATTTTTCCCTACACCATCCGACTCGTTTCCGAGGTGTTGGGATCCAACGGTTCGTCTTCCCAGGCCAGCATCTGCGGCAGCGCGCTCGCACTGATGGACGGCGGAGTACCGATTCCCCGTCTGGCTGCCGGAATCGCCATGGGGCTTATGTCCGATCGGGAAGGAAATTATAAAGTCCTGACCGACATTCAGGGACCGGAAGATCATTACGGCGATATGGATTTCAAAGTCGCAGGAACCACAGAAGGCATCACCGCCATACAGATGGACGTTAAAATCGGAGGCATCTCCATAGACGTTTTGGAAGAAGCCGTTATGAAAGCGAGAGAAGCACGCGTGCACATTATCGGTATAATGAGTTCCGCCATTGCCGAACCAAGAGCCGAAATGTCACCCTACGCGCCGCGCATTACCAGTTTCCGTATCAATCCCGACAAGATCCGCGACGTTATCGGTCCGGGCGGGAAGAAAATCAACGAGATTATCGCCGCTACCGGCGTTACTATCGACATAGAAGACGACGGCACGGTGCTTATCACTTCAAAAGACGCCGAGGCCGCACAGAAAGCCACTGCCTGGATCAAAGACATTACGCGCGAAGTTATCCCGGGGGAAATTTTTCAAGGAAAAGTGGTAAAGATTATGACCTTCGGCGCATTTGTGGAAATCCTGCCGGGGCAGGAAGGACTGGTGCATATCTCCGAACTCGCTCCGACGCGAATAGAAAAAGTGGAAGACGTTGTCAAAGTGGGTGACACTATCGCAGTCAAAGTCAAAGGCATTGACGATCAAGGAAGAATAAATTTAACTCATAAAGGAATCTAATTTCTATGAGCCAGAAAATTCTTAGAACAATGCAGGACGATCTCACGGAAATCCAAGATACAAAGACAGGAAGAAAGATTTTTAAAAAACCCGAACCGGAGAGAAAAACCGATTTGACGCAAAAGCCGTTACCGCAACAGCAGGCTAATATCGCCACCGCCATATCTCAGACAAAGACACCGGCTCGCAATATTCCTGCAAAAACCGAGAGAGGGAACTTCGCGGACATAAGAGGCGATCTTGAGAAAAAGGGCCTCGGCGTCTCTCTGCCTCCGACCCTGCAAGAAAAAAAGAAAGACAAAAAGGAGGATAATTTTTTTGCAAGGCTGCAAAAAAAAATAACCGAAAGAAAAGAGGTTCCACTCGCGGAACCTCCGGTTCAAGCTGGGAAGAGAACTGAAAAGCCCATAATAGAAGAGGTCAGAAAAACCGAACGGATTGTAAAGCCCGGAGAAATTGAAAAGCTTAAAGCGGCGGAAGCCACTAAGCAAAATGCGGAAGAGCGGAAAAAAATTGAGGAAATCAGAAAGTTTGCAGAGCTTGAAAAGATTAAAGATACGAGATACGAGATACGAGATACGACAGACTCTGAAGATGCCGGAATAAAAAAAGAAATTCTGGAAGAAGTCAGAAGAGGAGATGAAAAAATCAAAGAAGATCTTCTTTCACAAATACAAAAGCAGGAAGAAGCGCGGAGGCGGGAAATATGGAAGGCGATGGAAGATGTAAAAAAACAGGAAGAGCTGCGCAAACAAGAAGAAAACAAGGCATCAGAAGCACTCAAAGCCCAGGAAGCCAGAATCTCCAACATACTCAAGGAAGTATCAAGCTCTCTGATCCAAGGAGAAGTCAAGGCGGAAGAATCCAAAAAAGCGATCATCGAGGAAATGAGAACAAAGGTGCTGGAAGAGGAAAAGAAAAACAAAGAGGCTATTCTGGCACAAATCCAAAAGCGGGAAGAGATGCGGATGCAGGAAGTGCAGAAAGCGCAAGAAGAATTAAAAAGGCAAGAGTCTCTGAGATTACAGGAAGCAAAAATGGCACAGCAAGCACTGCGGGAAGAAGATACCAAGCGCGCCGAGGAAGCGACACGACTTAGGGAAGCTATTAAATCGCAAGAAGCGGATATCGCGAATTTGATCAAGCTCACTTCTAATCCTCTGACAAAAGAAGCTCTTGTTGAGGAAATGCGAGTAAAAATTTTGGAGGAAGAGAAGAGAAATAAAGAGGACATTCTTGCGCAGATGAAGGTGCAGGAAGTACAACTCTCCGATTTTATGAAAGAAATTTCCGCTACGCTGCGAAAAGACACTCCCAAAAAAGAAGAAATTGAGCAAGAAATTATCACTAAAATAAGAGAGGAGGAACGGAAAAATAGGGAGGGTATTCTTGCACAATTCAAGGAGCAAAATGTCCATAGAGAAGAAGAGATCGGGAAACTTCAAGAAACAATCCGGGCAAAAGACGCGCAAATAGCCAATCTGACAAAAGGCATATCGGATTCCATGCAGGAAGGAACCGAAAGAGGAGAGGCCGAAGAAAGACTCATCGCGGAAATGAAGGCAAAAATCATTGAATTGGAAGAAGCAAAGAAACGGGAGTTAGACACTTTAAATCAAATCAAAGAGGAGGAAGACGAGCAACAAGAAGAGACGGCAAAACAGATAGGAGGCAAGGGATTGAAACAAGAGGAGCAGAAAAGATTGGAAGAAGAAAATGAACGCACAATCCGAGAAGAAAAAGAGCAAGCGGAGGCGGAAGAACGGGCAGATGAGGAAATAAGATCAAGACAGGAAGAAGAAAATAGAATTAAAGAAGAAGAGCGGCTGAGGCAAAAAGAGTTGGAAGAAAAAAGACAGGAAGCCATAAAAACACAAGCAGCCGAAGAAGAAGAAACGAACAAGAGACGGGAAGCCGCACAAAAGGCGGAAGAGGAAGAGCGGGTAAAAAAAGAAGCACTATTCGAAGAAAAGCCGGAAGAGAATGCATCGGAAATCCAACCGGATAGTGATATTGACGCAGGCACAGAAGAAAAAACGGATTCGAGCGAGGCATTTTGGAATGCACTTCGAAAAAGCAAGAGGAGCGATTTGGCAGAAGTAAAAGAACCGTCACAAGCAGATGACTCCATTTTGAGTGATCTCAAAGCAACTGCAGACACTCCTCCTTCAGAGGAAAAAGCTGCGATAGAACTAGCCGCCAAGGAGACTATAGCGCCAAGCGTGCAAGACGAAGAAATGAAAAATCTAATCAAAAGAGTCTCGAACTCGATGGAGACATCAGCAAAAAATTATTCCGATCAACCCCAAACAATCACCAAGCCTGACAAAGATAAGGATCTCAAAGATCTGCTTGCCCGAATGTCAAGCAGTCTGCAAAAAGAAAAGTCCACTGCAGAGGAATATCCAAAAGAGACCTTACCGGCCGAGCAAAACAATACAAAAACAGACAATGAAAGTACCGGACTTTTGGAGAAAATAAACGCAGACAAATTCTATTGGGAAAAAATCCAGAACACCATAAAAGAACCCGCGGTAAATCCGCAGCAAAGAGCAGTAGGAACGGCGAAGATTGACACGTCTCCTTATGACAAACCTACCGCATACACAGCGCGACCCGAAGAGACCGGGCTGGTTATGCCAAATAATGTAAGAACTGCGCAGCAAAGAATTCGAGAGAGAAAACAAGAAAATTCTTCTTATGTGGACCCCGAGAACAGATTGATTCATGGAAAACAGGAATTTTACAGCACAATGCACAAAGCCATCAAGCCCAGGACCGAGGCGGAAAATCTTGACGGTCTGGATGACGTTTTAAAAGAGAGGGAGATAGAACTGAGTGAAGAAGAAAAGGGGAAGAGATTTAAACGGGATATCGCCAAAAAATACGGCACCCAAAATTCCGCCTCCTCGCGAATAAAAGTTGCTGTTATAGGAATCGTATTTTTAGCAATTCTCGGCGGATTCTTGACCATGGTCCTGCCAAAATTGAAATCAGCCAAAAACACCGCTACCACGGAAAAGTCAACAACAATAGTCGCAGGCGAAAGCATTGCCGACATAGACAAAAAGATTACGGCCGCCTCTTCCGCCAAGCAAAGCCAAGTCATGACCCTGAATTATTTCGATGCCAATTTGGACCCTTGGAAATCTTTCAGTGACGGAGACGTTGTCAGATTAAATATTACCTATGACAATCAAGACGTTATGCTTTCACGGGAAGAAGCGCTCAAAACCGTTCTCGGCGAAAGTAACGCCTCGAACGTTCCCGATGATTTTATAAATGCCATTTCTCCCGAATACAACATATTGGTATTCAAAGATAACGGCTATTTGCGGCTCGGATTGGTGTTCAAATATAGCGCATCCAAAGAGGAAGAATTCAAAGACATTATGTCGAGCTGGGCGGGAACCAATACCCAGAACAAAAAAATCTACGCCGTTATGAAAAGCATCTTCGTCAACTCCCGCATAATCGAACAAGGCACGACCACTTTCCAGCCGGCCATGTACAATGGAGTCGAACTAAAATTCGTCAACTTGCCGGATTCGGACACCTCGATGGATTACTTCTTATACGAAGGTTATATAATTTTCACCAGCTCCAAAGATCACACCTTCCAAATGATAGACCTGCTAAAGAAATAGAGCAGACGAAAAAAGATCGGCGCAAGCCGATTTTTTGTTTGCCTGTTTGTTCGCGCTCTTTCTTTTTTCAAAAATAGTGTTAAAATAAGAAGGTTAAAGACAAAGCGATTACGCATAGACGAAAATAAATAGCAAAGTGGTTGATACGGCATCAACCGTTTGGAAGGGTGGCTGAGTGGTTGAAAGCGCTGCTCTCGAAAAGCAGTAGACCTTAACGGGTCTCGAGGGTTCGAATCCCTCCTCTTCCGCCAAGACAACAAAGTATCGGATAGACCCGAATACCCAGCTTTTGCTGGGTATTTTCATGCTAATAAAATTTGAAGTTGTATTATTTTTCGACCTTTATGACTAAAGACTAATTTCATACTACCTGTAGAAACGAGAAATCATATTCAATAGGTTTTTTAATCCTTTATTATTTTCACTGTGTATTTCTTTGTTATAAAACGAATCTTTAGGACTATAATATTTCTTTTTATCTAAACTATCTTTTTGCCTATTACCATCAATTTCCTGCTTAGACCATTTTCTTGCCCACTTAATCCTATCATTAATTATCCAATAGTGTGATTTGCAATCAAAATTCCAATTTCCGATTGAAGGGTAAAGTGAAATAGTTTCACCATCAAATATCAATTGCCAATCTGTTGGTGAAAGCGGTGTAACCACTTCGTTTCCACATCCGCAACAGCATTTATGCACAACAGTTCCATATTCAATAGAAATATAGATAGTTCCTTCTTCTAGATTGTCTGGAATATTTTCGACAAATTTATGAATCATGATCATCGCTTATTAATGTATTTAAATTGATTGCGAATGTGCTATTATTCTCATTTTCTTGATCGAGGTAAAATCCGCATATTTTTTTCCACTTTATTACAGCAAATGCCGCATTGAGTGCATTAAGTTCGGCAATTTGAATATTAGTTGAATATTCATCATCTTCCAAGCTTACAAGAGGGACCCTCGTTTTTATATGATCTCGTTTGTTTTCCTTGCTGGAAGTAGTCCTGATATTTCCAAATAATTTATTATCTACGATAGATACTCCCATACCTACATCAATAAAGGGAATATTTTTCTCCTCAAGATATTTAAATATTAGTTTTTTTACTTCGCCTTTATCTATGCAAATAAAGATAAAATCCATGCCAAACAATTGTTCAATGTTTGAGGAATCAAGAAAGCCGGGATGCAGGCAAATATTCTTATGCATGTTCGAATATATCTCTTTAAGATATTCGATTTTGGTCGGGCATTTTTTCAGTTTTTCAATTGATGCTGCTCCTGGCGTTCTGAACGCATTGTGTTGCAAAAATTTATCTCCATCGAAAAGATGAATTTCTTTTACCGGCGTTTTAGAGATAAGATCTAAAATATAAGAACCAGTACCTCCTAATCCGATGATTCCTATTTTATGATATTTTAATTTGTCGGAAATTAGGTTGATTTCTGCTCTGCTAGAATTTGTATCAATATAATGGAATACGGAATCCTCATCCTCAGATTCGACAGGCTTAAATGTCTTTGCTGTAATAGAACCATCCATTGATTGGATCGGGGCAGAAATAATATCTATATATCTTGTCATCTTCTCATGATAGTCATTGTATCCTTCGGGCGGTTTATTGGAAAATGAATGGTCGACCACTAATCCATCGGCAAGCGTTTGCAAGTTGCTATTATGCCTGATTTGTTCTATCTCCGATCCATCCTTATTGCAAGGATACACACCTTTAAAATGAACAACATGAGTATTGGGTTTTGTCGTTCTATTTCCAGCCAAAGTAAGCTCTGAAATAAGAGTACCGTATACAGGCTTTTTATCTGAATCAAAATAGGGCACATTGTTAATCAAAAGGTAACCTGATACAATTTCTATTTCAAAACCGTCATCCCTTAATCTTTTTAGATCAGGGCTATGATTTATCAGTTGCTGTGACATTGAATATCATCTTATTCTTAATTTTAACCTTATCACCATTTACCATAGTACCTTCAGGCTTGTCATTATCACCTTTCTTATAGATTACCGTATAAATAGTGTTTGGATTTGTTGAAGGACCAAAAGCTAATTCGACAATTTGAGTAAAGGTTAACTCTTTTCCAGTTACAATTTTTTCCCTGCCATTTACAATTATCGTAGATTCTTTGTTCTGACCAGGCGCTTCGCCCTTGTGTTCTTCTGAGTTGCTCATAGTTTTGTTACTTATGATTATTTAATTTAAATTCAGTATAGAACAAATACTAGAACAGGTCAATAAGTTCTTGCACACATATTATCCACATGGTATAATAAATAATAAATATAAGTAATTTTATGAAGAAACTGCATCCTACACAGCAAAAATTACTTGCTTTACTAAAGGATAATATCGAAGATCCTTTGACCGTTAGAGAGCTAAAAGATGAATTAGATATATCATCGACAAGCATAATTCATCATCATGTCCGACAACTTGAAATAAAAGGATATCTAAGGAGAAATCCCAGGAATCCACAGGATTATCAAATCTTGATTGATTCTCCGGATAAGAGAATTGCATTTTTAAACTTATACGGAATGGCGCAATGCGGCCCAAATGGATCAATTTTGGATGGTAATCCAATAGAAAGGGTACCTATATCAACAAAGATACTGGGATTTTCTTCTTCGGATGCTTTTTTGGTTAGAGCTAAAGGCAACTCTATGGAACCTAAAATAAAAAGTGGCGATTTGGTAATCGTCCAAAAAAATAATAAAGCAGATAATGGAGATATGGTAGTATGCGTGAATAATGACGAAGCGTTGATTAAGAAAATTCAAAAAACTGGAAACGATATTATCCTTGTTTCTTTAAACCCATCCTTCGAGCCTTTTTTGGCCAATAAAAACAATTTTAGAATCGAAGGAATTGTAAAGGGCATTATCTCTTACACCAAGTAAGATTTTATAGAACTGTATAATTAAATACCCAGTATTGCTGGGTATTTAATTATATTGCAAGCATTAACCAATACAGGTGTCGGAATTTATTAATTTCCTTAGCCTAACCAAAATGGATAAAGTTGGAAGAAATGATCCATGTCCTTGCGGAAGTGGTAAAAAATATAAAAAGTGCTGTATGGACAGAATAAATCAAGAAACTGTTGTAAATGAGAAAAAAAGTATGAGGATAACGCGCCGTGATTTTATTTCTGGTCCATATAAACAATGCCCCAACCCAGAATGTCAAGTCCAGGATTCTTTTGGGGTGCTAACATGCATAGAAGGCATGTCTTCCTACACGAGAGAATGTACCGAATGCGGCTATCAAGAAGTGTACGATTTGCCGCCAATCAATAAGAAAGTTATCTATTTGGATCAGTTTGTCATTAGTAATTTAATCAAACTACTAGATAATACGCACCCAAGCCATCAAAAAATAATGTCAGATCCCTTTTGGGAATCTCTATTTACAAAACTTGAAGCTGCCTCTAAATCTCAGGCAATCGTCTGTCCGGATAGTTTTTATCATTTGAATGAATCGCTAACCGGAAAAATAGATTTCAAATTAATGAGAAGATTATATGAGCATTTTTCATGTGGTAAAACACTATATCCAAGTGCTATTATTGAAAGGATGCAAGTTGAAACTCATTTTAAGGGATGGCTGAATAATGAGAAAGTTAAATTTGATTATTTTCCAGAGGGTATATCTTTTAAGAATTTACATACTTGGTCATTAGGGCTAAGAGTGTCTGTCAATGCTAATCCTTATCCTGGAGAAATTGAAGGTCTTAATAAAATTAATGCTTTAACTAAGGAACAGCTTCAGGAAATATGGACTAGATGGCAAGACGAAGGAGCAAATTTTATTGATAGAGTAAAGGAAGAAACTTTAGGTTTTGGAAAAGGTATATGCGGTGCCGTACAGCAATTTGCTAAAAGAAGGGAGATAGCTGCTAAAAAAATTGCAGCAGGAGAATTTTATAACTTTGAAATGGATGATATACTACCACCACTTTCATGTGATATATGGGAAACATTATTTAAAATTACCAGGGAATATACAAAAGTAAACAATTTACCAGATACTCAGATACTACCAACAATTGCCAAATATCTTTGCGATATTGATTCATTACTTGAAATCCCAGCTATTAAAATCAATTCTGTTATGTTTGCAGGGCTAGCTTATAGAGCTGCTAATGGGAAAAAAGATGCTCCGAAATCAACAGTAGATGTTCAATTTATCTCAAGCTATTTACCTTATTGTGATGCTCTTTTTGTAGATAAGGAATCGGCTTTGCTTTTAAAAGAATTCCCCAAAGGCACTCCGGGGTATCTCAGGCTAAAAGAATTTAAATCACAAGTTTTTTCACTTAACAATAAAAATGAATTTTTAGATTATCTTGATCACTTAATAGCTGAAATTCCAGAAAAGCAAATTAAGCTCCTTAAAGACATAGAGGGAGAAGATTATGCAAAACCATATTGGGATATCATTAAACACGAGAAGCAAGATAAATAATCTTCTAAAATCAATCATTTAATATTAGCTTTTTATTTCTCAATATTATTCTACTCCTCAGATTAGCTAATAACTCTCGCTTCTCTGTCACACTTCCTTCTTTAAGCACATATTTTGCATAAACCCGCATATCAACTGCGGGCTTTTGTTTTTTATTATTAAGTTTTTCTCCAAAGACCATGTTTTGGAATTTATTGAATCTATCAACTTCCATCTCAAGTCTTGTCAGCATTCCAAGTTCGTTTATATCTACCTTATCAATTATCTTAAGAAGTTCAACAACGAGTTCTTCTTCTCTAATATATTTGTTCTTACAAAATCTGTCTCTTGCTCGACTACATCCATAATAAATATAATGAGCTGTGGTTCCATCCTTCAATTCTTTATATTTTTCTTCGGCTGATATTCCTGAACCACATAGCCCGCAGGTAATTAGTTTGGTGAATGCAAATTCCTTATTTTCTCTGACAATCTTATCTCTTTTAAGTTGTGCTTGCGCTTTCTCAAAAAGTTCTTGGGTAATAAGTGTTTTATGTTTTCCATGATACCAATTTCCGCTTCCAACTGGCCTTTCAAACATGCCATAGTAAAAGTGATTGTCTAAGACTCTATAAACTCCACTTAAAGTTAGCGGCTTGTTTCCTCTGGTATAAAAGTTAAGATCATGCTTGAGCCAGTTATGTATTTGTCGTCCGCTATATTTCTCATACGCCACTTTTTCAAATATCTGTTTAATAGCTGGAGATCTTAATGGGTCTGGAATAACCTGACATTTCTTATCCATTCGTTTTTGATTCAAATATCCGAGAGGTGCCAATCCTACCCATAATCCCATCTCTGCTCTTGTCCTTAATCCTCGCCGGACATTGACTCCTCGGTTGTCATTTTCCAGTTTCGCCTGCGATCCTAGAATCATAAGCAAAAATTTTTCATTTGGGTTATTGCTAAATTTCTGACCGTAAGTTCTGATCTCTTTTAATATTCCTTGATCCATCAGATCTACGATCGCTCCTAAATCTCCAGCATTTCGTGATATTCTGTCCGGGGCCCAAGTGAGGAGGGCATTGAATTTACCTGCCCTAATATCTGTTACAAGCTCATTAAACACCTTGCGCTGTCCGGTTTCTTTAGCGCTATGTGATTCTCGCCTTATTTCTATAACATTCAGATCTTCCCGGTTTGCCAGATCCAGCATCTCTTTGACTTGGCTATCAATTGAGAGGATTTGCCGTTCCTCTGATTCGGTTGATTTGCGGGCATAGAGGCAATACTTTATTTCTTCCTTCGCTATGATTGTCTGGTTTGCGGTCTGAAGTCCGTTTATTTCCATATATTGTTCTTAGTTATTACACTACAATGGATGACACATAGAACGTGGGGCGTCCAGACTACCAGCTGTTGATAACTAATGCTATAAAATTGTATAAAATTGCCGATTTTTCTTTACTTTTAGCGAAAAATGATGTAAAGTAATGGTGATTTATTGTGATTCATGAAGACAATTTCTACAAAAAGAAGGAAATATGATAAATATTTACTATGAATAAAAACGTACTAATAGCGGTCGCTATAATATCTTTATTACTTTTGGGTAGAATTTTTTATGTTCAGTCAAGCCGAAATGAAATTGCTGGAGAACCGCCAGTGAAAAGTATTGAGTTTTATCAGCACTGGCTTACCATAAAACCAGTTGAAGGAGCTAAATTATCAGATCTAGTAGACACTACACTTTTTCACACCTTTTTGCCGGGTTTAAATTTTGAAAATGCAAAGGGTTTGTACGGAAATCCTAATAATATTCGAAATGATGAGCATAATCAATATTATGAATATTGGTATGATGATGCAAGGATAGAAGTCGGAAGAGAAGAGTATTCTGATGGTAGCGGCAATGGCATAGATTGGTCTTTATATTCGTATCCTTCTAAAAAATCATATAATGATATTTTATCACCGGCGATTACGAAATATATCGACTCTAGAAAAAAAGAAAGTACTATTCAGATACTAAATCCTGATGGTGACGTTCAAGTACTCGTACATATAATAGGAAAAAGGGTAGATTATATGATTTGGTATAAATAACTTATTAAATATGAAATCTTATCGCAAGTTTGACGCACAAGCATATTGGGCAAATAAGCCCCTATGCATTGTATGCAAAAATCATAAAGTAAAAAGTGGAACAGTTTGTTCCTATTGTAAGCAAGAAGTAATGAAGCAGGACAAAAAAATATCGACAACCACAAAAACAGAAGATAATTCCACTGCTGTTTTCACTGACAAAACAACTAAAATGCACTCTAATGTAAGCAATCAAGAAGCTCAGCAAAAAATATCGCAAATAAAATTTGATAAAAATTTCGTAAAGAGATTGCTCGATAAACTAAAGGTTGGGAATGCTCGTTCTATTCATCTGAATGTAATTCCGGGACGTTCTGCGATCCGTCTCGATTTATGCCAATTAATGAGTGTGGATCAAAAAATGCCGTTTGATTTTATCGAAACGATTCTTAACAATGAGTCTTTTTCATTTTCAATTTCCTATGACAAAATTGATTTAGGAAAAATAGATGAGGAGGAAAAGAAAAGACTTGCACTTATATCGAAGAGATTAAATGCTATCGTAATAGAGAATGAAGACAATTTCTTGGAGTTTGGGCTTAAAAATTTTGGTTTTGGATATCCTATATTAATAAAGCGTGATCGAAATGATCCTACGAAGATTATAAAAGCTCCTCTTTTTATTTGGCAATTAGATATTCAGCGTTCTTATCAGAATAAGAATACTTGGACAATCAAAAAAGAGGAGGATTCGCCAATTAAGATAAACGAACTACTGGTTTCTCATTTATCGAAAGATGAATCTGTTCAGATTGAAAAGATATCAGAAAAGATACTGGAAGATGGAATATTAGACCAAAACGAACTTATAGCATTGAGTAAAAATATTTTATCCCAGTTAAATTCTCAGGTAGACAATTTAGAAATAAAGATTGAGAAATGTCCCGATGCAAAACAGGTTGAGGCGATTGCTAATTCTAAACCTTGGATACAATGGAGTGGGGTCTTTGGCCTTTATAGATCACAGAACGAAACTATTATTCATTCCACGGAAGAGCTACTTGAGAGATTTGAAGAATTCGAAAGTGAAAAATTAGTCTTAGAAAAATTTCAGACATCTACTATTTCTGCAGTTGAGACTGATCCAAGCAAGGAAGAGATCGTGAACACTTTAACAAAAGATGAAATTAAACTGATTCAAGGTCCTCCTGGTACTGGCAAAAGTCAAAGCATTACCGCAATTGTTTCTAATGCTTTGGCAAATAATGCTACATGCTTAATCGTTTGTGAGAAAAAGACTGCTCTTGATGTTATCCATGCAAATTTAGAAAAGATAGGACTAGAAGATTTTTCAATGGTTATCGACGATGTGAATAAAGACAGAAAAAAGACTATCGAAAGGGCTAGAAATATTAAAGAATGCTCACATAATACTTTATTTTCCGAATCAGAATTTAATGATAAATATAATAAATTCTGTCAGCTTAAAGGAGAAATAAATTCAAAGCATGCCGAATCACTAAAAAAAGTTTTCGGTGATTTTTCGTGGAAACAGTTGATAGGATTATATCTGAGATTTTCAAAATCTGGAGATATAGATCAGATAAATTCAATATTAGATTATAGAAAGTTAGAATTTAGCCATAAAGAGTATTCAACTTATTTATCACTAGTGGAAGAAGGCAGTTTTCTCTTTGGCGATTTAGAAAACAATGCGGAAGGAATTTTTCAAATGCTAGATCATCGTCTATTTTCAATAGGATATAAATGGGCAACGCAGGAAAAAATAAAAGATGAGACAAGTAAATTCCTAGAAATTATAGAAAACATATATTTATTCTTATCGAACAAGGAGCAGAATGACTGTGAAGAAAAGAATGTTTCTCTATTTGTGCCAAAAACTGTAGAGGAAAGTGGCGCTGTCGTACTAAATGCTATAGAAAATCTAGAAGAAATTATTAATTTATATGAGCAAGGTATTGCTTTAAATCGTAGCAGTTTTAATAGTAAAGGTTATTGGCAGGATCTATTGCTTAGTCTTTCATCTATTGCCAATGCTGAAAATAGAAAAATTTTCACTATCAGAAAGAAAATTTCTGTATTGTATGATTCTGTATCGAAATCTATTTTGGAAATGGAAAAGTTTAATTTTGAAATACGGAAAATGCCAGATTTCAAAGAATATAATTCATATGAGCAGTTGAAAAGTAATGTATCTGAGGTCTTATCTAAAGTTAGGAGTGCTGAATCCAAAATCAAAATGATACAAGCTATCGAAATTAAACTGAAACAAGCAGAGACGAATTTAGCTAAAATTAAGAAAGATGAAATCTTTGATTTTGAATTGATAAATTATGGCGATTTAGGAAGTCATGAATCGGTATGCAAATATTATTTAGAACTTAAAAATAAGATTGAGAAAATAAAAAGTTACCTGGATTCGTACGAAAGTTTTCATAATTGGAAATATTTTTGCAGTAATAAGAATGAATTTGAATTGCAAATCTTATCAGCTTTTAAGAGATTCCCAGTAGAAAATTGGAAAAACATCTTCAATGCTTGGTATTATCGAGGGGCACTTTTGAATTATGAATCTAATACAGGTATAGGTTTCCACAAATCTGATTCCAAATTACAACAATTAACTGTTCTATACAAAGAGCTAGAAAAGCAACAAATTAAGCAAATCAAATCCGTTTGGAACGATAATAGAAATCACAAGCTGTCTGAAATTACTTTTAATTTTAATACTCTCTATAACTTAAGAAGAAACAATGCTGGTCCGAAGAATTCGTTAAGAAATATAATTGAAAAAGATTTCGATTTGTTTACAACATTATTTCCAGTAATCTTAACAAATCCTGCCGCCGCAAATGCGATTTTGCCTCTCAAACAGGGACTTTTTAATATTGTTATCTTTGATGAGGCAAGTCAGCTTAGAATACCTGATACTTTCACAAGTTTAATTCGGGGACAATATAAAATTATTGCCGGAGATGAACATCAAATGCCACCATCAAATTATTTTCAAAGTACGATTGAAGCGCTTGATCTTGAAGAAAAAGAAGATAACGATGATGTTTTTAACGAAGAGGATGAACAGAATGTTCTTGCTGAGAGTGAGTCTTTGCTCCAATATGCGACGGATCTACAAAATATCAATAAGTCATATTTGGACTTTCATTATAGATCAAACCATCCGGCCCTTATCGAATTTTCCAATAGCGCATTTTATGGAGGCAACTTGATTTCTTTTCCTGCTCAAGAAGTTTATAAACCCATTGAATTCAGAGCTGTAAATGGTAGGTATGAAACAAGAACTAATCCTGCCGAAATAGCCGAAATCCTGAAAATTATCCGAGATGAGATCCATCCTGACCAAAAAGGCAAATATCCATCCGTGGGAATAGCGACTTTCAATATAAATCAAAGAAATTTGATAACGGAAGCTTTAAACGAGGTGGCTGAAAATGATTCTGAGTTTGCAATAAAACTTCAGGAGTTAAGGGAGAGAGGCTTATTTGTTAAAAATCTGGAAAATATCCAGGGTGACGAAAAAGACATTATAATCATTTCAACTACTTATGGAATTAAACCAGATGGAACGTTTTCTCAGAATTTTGCGCGATTGAATAGGATCGAGGGGTATAAATTATTGAATGTTTTGATTACGAGAGCAAAGCATAAGCTTTATGTATGTACTTCTATTCCAAAGGATAAATACCTTGCCTATTCTGAAATAATAAAAAACGAAGGCAATAACAAGAAAGGCATTTTGTACGCGTATTTGGCTTATGCCGAAGCAATCTCGAATCATGACAATGAATGTGCTGATAATATATTGAAACTGTTAAAAACACAAAGTTTCGAAAAACCTAGAATCATCTCTAGCACAGATGGTTTATCTGAATCTCCATTTGAAGAAGAAGTTTATGAATTATTATTAGATCATTTTGAAAAAGACAATATCATTCAACAATATAAGGTTGGCGGCTTTCGATTAGATTTTGTGATTAAGACAGGGTCTAAGGACGTAGTTTTAGAGTGTGACGGAAAAGCATACCATTCTTCAGAAGAAGCCTATGCTTATGATATGTATAGACAGAAAGAACTGGAAAATATGGGCTTCATTGTTTATCGTATTTGGTCAACGAATTGGTTCCAAGATAAAGAAGGAGAGATTAAAAAATTATTAAGATTTGTAGAATCATTGGAAAAATAAAATGGGGCGAATATTGATCAAAGTAAAAATGTTATATGCCCCATTAATTGAGTAATTAAATAAACTAGATTCTTAACTACATGGACGATCTATTAATAAATTTTATATCCGAAACTCAGGATAATGGCTTAAAATCTCTAGCTGAAAGCCTTATCAGCTTAGAGGATACCTCAGAAGAATTAGAAAAAAGGTTAATCTCTGATGGCCATTTCTGGGTCGAGCAACAAAAAGAAAATGATAAGTAAACTAACGACGATTAGCAATATTGGTTCGTTTTTCCTCTTTGATTGGGACTCTTCAAATCCCTCACTAGTTTTTGATGCACACGGACAACCTATATCAAACAAAAACGGGAATCCTAAGGTAATAAAAAATGAATTTAATAAACATAACGTATTTTTTGGAGAAAATGGTGCTGGCAAGACCACTATTGTAAAAATTTTTAAAAGCTTAAATACTGATTCAGGGGAATCTTTAAAGAAACATTGGGATCATGAAGGTGATACAAGTTCTTTTGTTATTGAAACTGATTCTGGTGCAATTAATTATGATGACGTAAACGGCATACAAAATGATTCTCTCAAAGATAAGATTTTATTTTTCGATAGAGATTTTATAGAAAATTTCATACATTCTTCTCGAACTGGCAGGGATGCAAATCATAATAAAAACACAGGTAAATTGATGCTATATCTAGGTGATTTCTTTCAATATAAAGTCCAACTTGATAATCTATCTCAGCTGATTGATAAATTAGAAAAGGTTAATCGTGGTCTAGGGATAAAAAACGACACTAGTTATTCTTCGATTACATCTGTTTATGGACAAGATGAAGTCAAAAAAGCTGTTTTGAATATAACTGAAGGGAGTCCCGACAAATTACAAGATCAAATCGATGATATAGAAAAACAGTCACTCATTTTATCAAGCGACATACAGAAAATAGTGAAAAGTTTATCTCAATCGGAAGAAATTAAAAAAATAGTAGAACCGGATACTTTTAATACTTTGGTACATCCTGATAAAAATAAAGTAGAATCTGCCTTTAATTTTACCATTGGATTGTCTGCGGCTAGAACAATTGTAGAAATAAACAAAAAGGAAAATTTTATCAGAGAAGGTGCGGATATCATAAATAAAGAAAAACTTGATATTTGTCCTTTCTGCAAGCAAGGAATTAAAGATAAGAATGGATATATTGATCCAATCAGCGAGTATGAAAAGATCTTTGATGCTGAATTTATAAAAAACCAAGATAAGACCATAAGAACACTTGAAGCATATAAAACACACATATTGAACATATTGGGTACTAAAAATCCAAATAATAACTTAGACGTAATAACATGCGTTAATAAGCTTATTGGAACAGAATTCATTTTACCCGATCTTTCCTTGACTGATGCGCAAGTGGAAATATTTAAAAAAGAGATTGCTAATACTGATAGTAAACTTAGGAATATTACGATTAAGGCTACTGCTGATATTACGTCAATAACGGAAGCTATAAATGATGTTAATGGAAAAATTCAGGCATACAACCTAGTTATTGAAGAAGTTAAATCGAAATTACTGAAGATAAAATTGGATATTGATTCCGGCGCTTTAGAAAAACAAAAGAACGACTTAGCCTCTGAATTAGAAAAGAATAATTATGAGATATTTGTTTGCAAAAATTATTTAGCTTTAATAAATATTTTTAAATGTGAAGCAAAAATAGCTGATAATAAGGAAGTAATAAGACAGCTTAGGCAAATATTTGATTCCCTTAGAAAAAAAGTCGAATATAGTTTTAAAACTTTTGTGGACATACATTTTGGTGAAATAGAGAAGAATCTTAATATCTTCTGTCCTGAATTGAAGTTGAAGATAATAGGATCCCACCCGAAATACGACCTTCGTATTGGTGATGTTACTTGTGGTTTGGAGGTTGTGTATAATAGTAAAGACAGATTAAATGAGTTAAGTGAAGGGGAAAAACAAGCCATTGCAATCAGTTATTTTCTTGCTGATCTTAACAAGCAACAAAATAAAAATAAAAAGATTGTTGTATTTGATGATCCGATCAACTGTTTTGATGCAGGTAAAAGAAAACAGGCCGCTGAACAAATATATAAAGAAGCTATAAATTATAATCAATCATTCATTTTTACATGCGATTCGCTTTTTAGGTGCTATTGTCTAAAATTTTGCAATAAAGCACTAGGACAATCTAGAAACTTCTATTATATATTAAAATCAGCTTCCTCATCAATACATTTTAGGCCTAAAGAATTGTATACGATTTATTCAACATTTAGAAATGACTTTCGAAATGTTAATTCTGTTTCTGGAACTGATGATATGATAGTAATTTATGGACAAAAACTCCGTTACTGCTTAGAGGAAATCAAGGATCGTCATTTGGGTTATTCTGAAGATAAATTTGAATATATACTTGATGCTATACAAAGTGGTAGAGTAAAAGATGTTGTTAGTAAAATAGAGGATATTAGAGAAATATATTCTTACTGTAATACTGGAGGGTTGGCACATTTTCCGAAAGACGGTCAAACTTCATGGCATGAACTTAAGGGTCAGATTGATAGATACATAAAATTAGGGTTATAGATATATAATTAACAATTCAAAATAATAAATTAATACTAAGAGGATGTTTTCAGTAGGTGATATTTGTTCCATAGTTTCTATTCCATTTGCTTCATCCGCATCTTCATTTTTATGGCAGATAATCTATACACTATGGCCATGGTATTGGCTTGTTATACTTATATTTCTCTTTATATGGATCGCTTGGGAAATATTAACCCGAAATGGTACGTTTCACTACAATTCTAAAAATGGTTTTTCTCCGTCCTTCAATCGTTTTGTTGGCAGTGGTACTTACACAGGTTTGCAAGCATTACTACTTTTATCCTTTGAGAAATTATTTGGTGATTCTGTATATTGCATGGTATGGCCATACGAAATCCATCTTGTTGTATTTATTTCATCGGGATTGTTGTTACATCTATCTGGATTCTGGCCTTATCTTTGGGAACCAAGCGGACGACGATATCACAAAAAGAGATATTATCGTTAGATTATAATACTCCAAACAGTTAAAGTAACCACTTATAAGTGGTTATTATTGTTAAAATGGCTAGCCATCCTAGCCAATATCAGATAAAATAATGTGTTTAGGTAACACAATAATATAATTATATGAACGATAGACCATATATCCACTTAAAGGATCAACTTTATTACAGTGAACTTTACGATAAGTTTACTATCGAAAAATGCCAGTGGTGGGAGAAGCGCCAATATTCTAAAGACATTTCTAAACTAGAAGGCAAAGAAAAGGAAATCGAAGAAGCTAAGGAAAGATGTTTTTACAACTCAGTCATACCTATCGCCCTATATTTCATTAAAGCAGAGCGTGCCTCTAAAAAATCTGAAACAATTCAAGAATGGATGAAACGAGACAAAGAGAAAGACGAGAAAATTATTAATGCCAAAGAACCACAAGGCGTTCGATGCTTAGGCTGTAGCTCACTTTTGGAAAACTGCATATCACGAGATCTTTTGAATAATCATAAGGGAAAAGAAGAGGTGCTATTTATGTTTGAATGTGCTAAGTGCGGAAAACGCCGGGGTTATTGGGAAGATAGAACAGAATGGGAACATAAGCCAACTTGTATAAAATGTAATTTTGAAGTGCAAACAGAAAGTAAAAGAGAGAAAGATATTATTGCTCACGCATACTCTTGTTCACATTGTGGTCATGTGGAAACCGACACATGGGATTTAAATGAGAGAAAAGAGGAAAAGATAGATCCCAATTTTGAAGCCAACCGAAAGAAATATTGCATTTCCGAACAAGAAGGATATGAAATTATAAGCCGAGCAGAACAGATGGGAAAACTTGTTGAGAAATATAAAGACGAAAAAGAGAACAAAGATGTTTATGATGCTGTTAGCAGAATAAAGAAGCTTACTATAGCAGAACTGCAAAATCTTCTTAATCCTGTAGTTGAAAATAATAGTTATATTAAACTTGAGTTTGAAAAGCCTGAGTTTAAAAAGGATATTATTTTAGGTTTTACTTTACAAGATAATAAACCGGTTCGAGAAAAATATGACAGCGTTCATAATCTGCAAAGACTTATAAAGGAAACTCTCGCGCCAACAAACTGGAGATTAATGAGTAGCGGAATTGACTATCGCCTTGGTTTTCTTCAAGGAAGGCTAAAAGGCGTAGAAGGCGAAGAAAATCTCTTGAAACTAGTCGAAAATGACTTCAAGAAAAAGACTAAAGGTAAGTAGATAAACTGTAGGTAACTAAGACTTCCCATTTTCTATATTTGTGCTACTATATACTCATAAATTGCCTAAACTCTGGCTTCGGTCAGGGCATGGTAATCAAATCCTATCCTACATAGCAACGGTCTTCTGACTAGTACTTGTAGGATAGGTCTATCTTCGAAAGGAGGTAGTGGTGTCTCCGGAAGGATTCACCAGCTGGTTCGGAAGACCCTTTTTGTATTCTGAGCCAGAAACAATTTAAAAAACCTATCCTACAAAACTATGTTAAGCGTGTATGCGTTCTTGGAATTTTTGGTATTCGTAACAATGATAATCGGTTTGATTAGGCCGTCCATTTTTGAAAAGTCGTTTAAGCATGGAGCTACTAGACCAAAAATATTTCTGGCTTTTATCTTCATCCTTTTCTTATTCTCCGTACTCGAATCTGTATCTTCCGAAGATATTAATTCTAACCAAACTCAATCGACTATTAGTACTTCAGCTGTGGGTATCTCGACAAATTATGAAATTGTCAAAGAAGAAGATTTGAGCAGAAAAGCCATGGGCGATAAGAATTTATCAGATTTTAGCGCGAGCGAATTAGCGGCTCTGCCTACTAATAAGAAAATAAAGTATCAGATCGTTGTTCCTTCGACGATAAAAGAAAATCAAGTCGATTCAACTGTCAACAAGATCATAAGCGATATAATCTCAAAAGATAGCGGTATTGATGAGATTATTTTATTTCTATATAGCGATAAAGAATTAGCTATTAGTGACGGAGCGTATGACGTAGCAACTGCCGTCTGGGCTCCTTTAGGCGATTTGGGCAATGTTACTCCTGTCATTGCAGTAGGCAATGACAGGACATCCTATACAATTACAGTTGATAAGAGAGATGATCTGGACGAATATCTTAGTCAGAGAGGGAAAGAGGAAACTCTTTATGGATTGACTGAGCAACAAAGAAGACAGCTTTATAAAGAGATTGTAGCGGCAGAAGACAAAGCACGACAAGAAGCGAATAGATTATTTCCAACAAATTATGAAAGTAATGATGCGAAATTTAGCGAATTAAGGGAAAAATACGTTTCGGCGATAAGGACAAAATATAATATTAATACAGATCAAGAAAAGTCGATAACCAATGAGGGACTGAAAGAAGGTTGGCCATTGGATTAGTAATCCGCTTAACACTGTTCATCTTTATCCCGTGATTCTTTTTCCCCTGATTTCTCTGAGGGCAACGTAGCATATTTATGAGCTAGATATTTTAACTCTTCTCTGCCCAATTGCCATCCCCTTAATGCTTTTGCAATTTGCGCCTTTTTCTCCGGGGTCATTGGATTTTCTTTTCTTTCTGTAATCACATGATTAATGCGCCTTACATCGAGGAAGTCAGGATGCTTACATTTGAGCCAGAAGATTATCATTGTATTGTCACCATTCTTTATCTTGCCAATGAGCTGAGATATTGCTAGGTCATTAATCAAATCACATCCATCGGTTAAAGCAGCCTTTACTTCTTTCTTGAATTTCTTGCTGCTCTTCATCCATCTGTAGAAGGTGGATCTGGGAACATTATATTTTTGACAAGCATATTGTACGATGGGCGTCTTTCTAAGCTCTTCCACTATTTCCTTTTTTTGTTTCTCCTTAAGATCCTTCAGCGATGTAATCTTAGTTTTATCTGAGTTCATAAAATTTCGGTTAACATGTTATCTCCGCTTAGGTAATCTGTCATATCTCTCGATTATGGTCTGGCAATACTCCGCGTCGATTTCTACCATTAAACATTTTCTTTTTGTTTGTTCGCAGGCAATAAGAAGTGAGCCTGATCCGCCGAAAGGATCATATATCACATCGCCTATATTAGAGCTGTTTAGAATAAGTCTGCGAAGAAGCGACACGGGTTTCATGGTAGGATGCAGTTTGCTCTTATTGGGTTTAGGACAAAAAAGAATGCTTTTATCTTGGCTCTTTTTAAAGAGATGAGTACCGTACCATCCGACGGCAATAAGCTCATGCATGGGAAGGTAATTGAGTCTTCCCATCACAGCATTATTTTTTACCCAAACCAGAAGCTGAGAGAAATATATTCCGCTATTTAGCATCGCTTGTCTTAAGGCAAAAACCATCCTATCGGAATTGAAGATGTAAATCGAGTTCTTTTTCTCCAAGAAGGGAATAATGGCCTTTAGCCATTTTTCATTAAATTCTATATATTCCGCTTCGCTTTGCGTCTGATCATTTTCAATCTCTTTAGGCTTAGCAATATTCTGTTTAAACCCCGACTTGGATTGCACATAATCTATGCCATACGGAATGTCCGTTAAAATTGTTCTGATTTTATCATTTTCAATCAGTTTCTTTACACTTTCTTCATCTCGGGCATCGCCAAATAATAATCTGTGTTCTCCCAGTTTTATTATCTCCCCATATTTAATTGAGCTTTCTTGCTTTTGTGTTTGCATATTTTTCAAAGCGATTAATAATTAGTTGGCAAAAGAGAGGATTTATTTCTGCTGTAAAACATCTTCTTTTAAGCTGGTGGCATGCGCACATTGTTGATCCGGAACCCCCGAAAAGATCGAGAATAATATCATTCACTTTCGTGCATCTGCGTAGCGCCTTTTCGTGCAGAGTGGGACTTTTCTCTGTAGGATGTTCATAATCTTGGCCGGGCAATCGTTTAACCAGCCAGATATCGAGCATATCTAGAATATCGTCAATGGTTCTATTCCCAGTACCGACTTCATGGTTTAGGATCTCGTTTAGGTTTTTGATATCCGACAAGTATGGTTTCCCTTTTATACCATAGACGCAAGGCTCATAGCATTTATTGAAAGCAATATCAGGTGTGGGATTGATCCCATTTTTCACCCACAAACACACTCTCTTATTATCAATTCCGATCTCTCTATACAGTTCTTGAAGGATGCCGATAAATTTTTGATCGCAGTAATAGAAAATATGCAAATCTTCTTTACTCACTGTTATTGCATTTAAAATAGTCTTTTTCAAAAAATCTTTATACTCGCTGTCGCTCTTACTATCATTAACTTTCCCTCCGTAGTTTCTCTTTCCTCCTAAGCCTTTGGCATAGTCTAGCCCGATATTAAAAGGGGGATCTGAATATATCATGTTTGCTTTACTTCCATCCATCAATTTCTCAACAACGCCAAGATCAGTGGAGTCTCCGCAAATGAGGCGATGATTTCCAAGGGCGAAATAGTCTCCAACCTTTATGTCTGTTTCTTTTGCTTTTTCTAATTCTTTTTCAGAGTCAAAATTATCATCTTCTATCTCCAGATTCTCATCCCAGATACCTGCTAGGTCGTTATCATCAAAGCCTATATCCAAGAGTAAATCAATATCAAACTCTCGCAGCAGATCCAGATTCCATTCCCCAGTATTGCGATTTAAACGCAAATTGAGTTCTTTTTCTTTTTCTAGCGGTAAATCTACAAATACCACCGGCATTTCTGTATATCCCAGCTTTTTAGCGATGGCATAACGTTGGTGTCCGCCAATCAATACATTCTTTCTGCTTATGTTTTTATTCACAATCAAGGCATCTACTAGACCGAATCTCTTAATGCTTTCGGTTAGGTCTTTCTCCCTTTTTTCGCTTAAGTTCCGAGGATTGTATTCGCACAGCCTTAGCTGGTCAATAGGAACCATCTCAATTTTAATGTGTTCTTTGTTCATAAGTATTGATTATTTTATTAGTTTTGCTGGACAATAAAATACCCAGCTGCAAGTTAGCTGGGTATTGCTTAATCAAAAAAGGTTATGAATCAAAAGCAACAAACAGCATAAGCTTGTTTATTTCCTTCGATTTATAACCTTGATATATGTCTTATCCTTTTTGGTCAAAGGACCCGATAAGAACATATAGAGCATTAGAAATCCATCCGAATAATCATCCTTGTTTTGATTTTTGTGGCACTGCCTCAAAACTGAAATGAAATTCTATCTCAAACAAAATAGAACAATGAATATTATTTATGTAGTTTTTTGAACAAGGTTCTAACATAAATTTTATTCGCCCTCTTTTGTCTTAGAGAGATACAGGTTTATTAAATTGTATTAATAATATATCACATATGGAAATATTGTGTCAAATGAGACGAAACATATGTTTGCAATCCTTACAATATATTATGTCTTCTTTGCCTCGTCTTGCTTCTCATATAAGCACCTAAAATCAGCTATACGACTGATTATTTCTTTATAATCAGTTATATGATAAAATATTTAAAATAATCTTATTTTTATATGATTGACTCAAATTTCACTTACAACACTAAGGCATTAAGTTCTTGCGCTAAAGAAAGTTCAAAATGGCTGAGCACACATAAAGATCTTCATAATAAATTAAATAGTTCGCTTTTAGGATTTTCTGAAGAGCAATTTGTCGTTCCTCTCATATTGGATAATAAATATGGTTTCTTACCACCTTGGAGTTATTGTCTACATGAAGCAGGACAAGAGCTTAATTCAGCAATAACACTTGTTCTTTCTGGCATGTACAAGGAAAGCTTCCGATCCTTACGAAGCTTTGTCGAGCTTAATCTAATGAGTATTTATTATTTTACCAATGAAGATATCGAGAGCTTTCTCCGCTGGATTTCTGGAGACGAGAGGACTCCTACAAGAAAATTTTTAGTAGACTACCTCTTGAAGAATAATCCTAAAATTGCTTTACTTGAATCTCAACTTCTATGGAGTCAGAGAATTGGAGAATTTTACAACTCATTATCGGTATATGTTCACACACAAGGATCTTCCGGATCGTTTCGTTCCTTGAGAAATAGCAATACGATTACATTCAGTCAACGAGGATTAGAATTAGGAATAAAATCAATCATTGAAGCAATACAGCTAGTTAGCGAAGCCTTTGTCGCTAATTTTCCAATGGCGCTTCAGCCACTTCCATTATTCGAAAAATTTGCCTTTAGCCCTCCTGCAGGTGATTTTCTTGATGAATTTCAAGTTGAGCACGTAAATAAAATATTTCCTGCTAGATATAGAAAAATTCTTAAAAATATGAGTGATAATAATGACAAGGTTAAATTTCATATTGATTGGGTATTATCCATGTCAAACTTAAGCCAAGAAGAAACAATGCAAAGTCTCGAAAAAACCCTTGACAGTTTTCCTGAACAAAGAGAAGAGGTACACGCTCTGATAAAGGAAGGAAAAACAGAGTTAGCCTTTGCTCTAACAACCGCAATACAAAGATCTTTCCTTTCCGCTTCACTACCACTTCTTAATGAACACTATCTTAGAATTTTTTCGTCTGATAAAACAGGCAGCTCTAGTCAAACTGTCTAAAATGAGACAAGAACATATTTATTTTTATACTGTCTCATTTGTCTCATTCTGCATTTTAGACCCCGACCCAAGTACCTCAAAACCGCTTCTAGTCAAACTGCCTGAAAAGCCTTACACTGATTGTAAGCTATGGGTACTTAACCCACTTACACCGCCAAGACAATTTAGTATCGGATAGACCCGAATACCCAGATTTTGTTGGGTGTTTTCTATGTTAAACTACAAGGACAAACCAAACATACCCCCTGCGTGAAACCAGATCCAATTGGATCTGGTTTTTGTTATAAGCAAAAACCACTACCGTTTGACTGATAGTAAGTTCATTTTATTCTTTACTTTTCGGTCTTTTTAAGGCATATTATAAATATGAAAGCAGATCAGGTGTCTATCTTTTCAACATATAAATGAAGGTAAAAATATGAATAAAATTGATGATGAAATTCTAGGAATTGATAAAGTTATTTGTAATAATATTGAAAAGTTTGATCCCTGTGACAGAGACTTGTTATCGCAGAATATCTTATCACAACTTAGAAATTTCGTTGAGCATATTTCACTGAAAATATATAGCAACGGGCAGGATATTGAAAATACTTATGATAATATTGTAAAAGCAAATGCTTATATAAAAACTAGAGGAGATTTAACTTTTTTAAGAAAACTTCATAAACTCTTGCAAATTACTGCTTCTCATTATACCCCTGATGAAGATAATTCAGTAAGATTAATGCTAAAATATTATGAATACTTGCTAAGAATAAAAACGTTTTTAAAAAACACTTACGATCTTGATGTTCTTGATAATATAAGTAAATTTCCCATAAAGACCGATCCTGCCCTTCAAGACTATTATGAGAAAATAGTTGAAAAAATTAACCAGCCAGAATCAACGAGGATAAAAAACACCTATGACGATCGATATTATATTCAGAAAATAAAACCGTTTTTTATCAGTTGTGAAGTCTATTACGAGGTGACTTTTACAACAGCTAACGACAAAGCAAGCAAATTCGATAGGATTATTGCGTTTACAAAACTTGATATATCTCAAAATTATGCTGTAAAGCTATTAATAAGCAACGATAATATACAAATTTTGGGTAAAGAAATGCCTATTCAAATTATTGATGGTTGGAAAGTATCAATTCGTCCGTGTGAACTTGATCATTTTGCTGATATATTTGGCAGTCACTCCAAGATACAAAGTGGAAATATTGAATATCGTGAATTAATGAAATTTTTAACAGCATATAATCTGAATCTCGTTGAAACTATTGATTTTGCAGATAATTATTATCAGAGTATTAAAAGCCAGATCACTCAAAAAGCGAAGACGACTCATTTCTTGGATGCTTTAGATAAAAGTCGTGAACTAATAAAAAACAATAGCCAGGGAAGTAATGTTATTAGATATTTGCTTTATAAGCTAAACAATAAAATTATTAAACAACAATATGAGAATGAGGAATGTGAAAAATTATCAAATTTAAATCTTAAATACGGATGCATCCCATTTGATCAAATGCCGCTTAATACTTCATTAATAGATCATAATCCAAAAAGCTCAGATTTATTTGATTGTATAGATTCAACAAATCGAACACATGAGATATTCGCAAGATTTATAAGAAACAATACCGAAATAAAAGGACAGCTTTACATTTCCAAAAAAGATATAACCGGCTTTGAAAATATTGATAGTCTCATACAATTGTATAATAAGGCCCTGTACTATAAACATACAGATCGCAGATTAGAAAGTTATAAAGATTATATCTATATAAGAGGCTACGAAAAAGATACTCTCCAAATTATTCAAAAACTTAAAGATCTATCCTTGAGTGGTGTAAAAAACTACTCAAACTCTGTTAATGCATGGTTGCAGTCGCTAACTTATCACATTGATTGTCCCGAAAAGAAAGAAGCTTTGAGAAAGATGTTTGAGAATTCAATGGTGGCTCTTATATATGGCTCTGCCGGAACAGGGAAATCTACCATGATAAACTATATATCGAACTTCTTTAATAATGAAAGCAAGCTCTATTTGGCGAATACTAATCCGGCAGTTGATAATTTAAGAAGAAGAGTGAATGCTGCTAATGGCACCTTTAAAACAATAGCTAAATTTTTATCTGAGAAAAATTCTGATACTGAATTTGATTTATTAATTATTGATGAGTGTAGTACGGTTAGCAATTCTGATATGCGTAAAGTTTTAGAGAAAGCATCCTTTAAATTATTAGTCTTGGTAGGCGATGATTTTCAGATAGAATCAATACTTTTTGGAAACTGGTTTAATATAGCGAAGTCTTTTGTTCCAAAAACTTCTATATTTGAATTGATTAAACCTTATCGTAGTAATAATCCCCATTTGCTTACATTGTGGAATAGGGTTAGAAATATAGATGAAGATATTTTGGAGCACATTACGAAAAATAAGTATTCAATTGTCTTAGACGAATCAATTTTTGAACACTCCGAAGAGGATGAAATAATTTTATGTTTAAACTATGACGGACTTTACGGAATAAATAATATCAACAGATTTTTGCAAGGGAATAATGAAAATGCTCCTATGCAATGGGGCGTTCACACTTATAAAGTTAACGACCCTATTTTGTTTAATGAATCAGAAAGATTCGCGCCTTTGATTTATAACAACTTAAAAGGCAAAATAGTTGGTATAGAAATTTTTAATGATAAAATTCAATTCGATATTGAGCTTGATGATAAGGTAATAAATCAGCTTGATGCAGAGAGATATGATTTTCAATTGATGCCAAATTCCGATAAGAGCAAATCAGTAATTCGTTTTTTTGTTAACAAACACAGAAGTACCGATGAAGATGATGATTCTGCTTCAGACACTATAGTTCCGTTTCAAATTGCTTATGCCGTTTCAATCCATAAGGCTCAAGGATTGGAATATAATTCGGTTAAAATTGTTATTACTGACGAGATTGAGGAAATGATTTCGCATAATATTTTTTATACGGCTATAACACGTGCAAAGGAGAAATTAAAAATATATTGGACGGCAGAAACAGAAAATAAAGTATTGAGTGGATTAGAAAAAAGAAACAATGGAAGAGATGCAGCGTTGTTGTCATCAAAGTTTAATCTCTAAGTCATATTTTTCAATAGTTACTGCCCTTATAATTATAATAAAGATATTTAGAGTTTAATCTTATATAAAAATGCTAGAAGATTCATTGTTTAGCTATTATAAACCACTCAGGAACAAACTCAGAAAAGTCCCTTTATGGGAATCTCTTGGTGTTATTAGGGCATACATGCAATATCTTCAGTTCAGCCAATCATTGCCACAAGACGTCCAAGTTATAAGGGAGTATTTGCAAGCAAATGATATTGAAAAAAGAAGATGGATGGCTGAATGGAATCTTGCTACATTGGCCAGAGAAATAATTTTAAATGCCCAAGATATCGAACCAAATCAATTCCTATCATCTTTAAAAAAATGGGATTATTTAGCTGATTCAATTAATAAATTAAAGACACTGGAAGGGAAGATATCTCAGCTATATTTAAATCAAACCAATATACTTAGTGAGTTGCGCAGGATATTTTTTCTAGAATCACCCTGGCAAATACAAAAACCGCAGTCTTCCATGATGTTTAGATATTTTTCGATCTATAGCGATGAAAATATTGATTTTATCGTTCAAAATAAATATGGTCTATCCATCAAAGATATATATACAATAGGCATGTTATTATTGAGAGTTTATATAAACAATCTTATAATATATTATCCACCACAAATTGAGGTAGAAGAAATTAATAAAGAAAAGCTTGATAAATTTCTCAAATATTTTGCCGAAGACATTTCAAATTTTAAAAAGATAATAGCCAATTCCAATAAAATAGATGAGAATTTTCTATATCAATTTAATCCGCTCAGATATTACCCAATTATCCGATGCACTAATATGGGAAAGGAAGCATTGATTTGCCCTATACCGACCTTTTTATTTTGGAGGTTAACAGGAGGTGTATATTATGATCTCGTAAAAGAAAAGGACTTTGATAATATTTATGGGAAAGCTTTCGAGAATTATATAAATGAAGTTTTGGAAAAGACTAATTTGCGAAATCTCAGAATTTATCGAGATGAAGAATATTATCCCAGACCTGGAATTCCAAAAAAGACAGTTGATTTTATCGTAAGCGACAATAAAGAACTATTATTCATCGAATGCAAAGCTAAAAGATTGTCGATAGACTCTCAAATATTGATAGATATTAATGAAAAAGCTGATAAAGATTATAGCATTTTAGCGGAAGGTATTTTTCAACTTTATAAAACATTAGATGATTATTTAAACAACTTATATACCAGTTGCAAATATAATAACCAATCAATATATCCTTTGATATTGACTTTAGAGAACTGGTTTATGTCGGGCCATAATGATATCGGTGTTAATAACTTAGTAAAAGAAAAGGTTATTAATCTGTTTAGAGAAAATAAGCTGTCACTAGAACTCTTGGAAAAATATCCATATTCGATAATGTGTATTGAAGAATTTGAAATTGCCATTCAAGCTATGCAGCAGACTTCATTTAAATCCTTTATTGAAACCAAGATATTGGATAAAGAAAAAAGCACTTGGCCCTTTTATTCCTATACTAATAATTATTGTAAAGAACACTCAGTGGTAATCAAAGAATTATTTGATGATAATTATATTAAAAAAATATTTCCTGAAAACTTTACTCTTTAATTAGCGTTAACCTCTTCTCTCTCAACACTATCCTGCTTCTCAAATTAGCCAGTAATTCTCTCTTCTCCGTAGCACTTCCTTCTTTAAGCACATATTTTGCATAAACTCGCAAATCAACTGCGGGCTTTTGTTTTTTAATACTAGATTTTTCTCCGAATACCATGTTTTGGAATTTGTTAAACCTATCAACTTCCATCTCTAGTCTAGTTCTCATTCCTAGTTCATTTATATCTATCTTATCAAGTATTTTTAAAAGTTCCGCGATAAGTTCCTCTTCTCGGATATACTTATTCTTGCAATCCCTGTCTCTGGCCCGACTGCATCCATAATAAATGTAATGAGCCGTTGTTCCGTCTTTGAGTTCTTTATATTTTTCTTCTGCTGATATTCCCGATCCACATAATCCGCAAGTGATTAGCTTAGTAAATGCAAACTCTTTGTTTTCCCTAACAATCTTATCTCGTTTTAATTGTGCCTGGGCTTTTTCAAATAGTTCTTGTGTAATTAAGGTTTTGTGTTTTCCGTGGTACCAATTACCACTTCCGACTGGTCGTTCAAACATGCCATAATAGAAATGGTTATCCAAAACTCTATATACTCCGCTTAAGGTTAATGGTTTGTTACCTCTAGTGTAGAAATTAAGGTCATGTTTTAGCCAGTTATATACTTGTCTTCCGCTATATTTCTCATAAGCTACTTTTTCAAATATCTGCTTAATCACAGGAGCTCTTAATGGATCTTGGATAACTTGGCACTTCTTGTCCATTCTTTTTTGGTTTAAGTACCCCAGCGGTGCCACTCCTACCCATAGTCCCATCTCTGCTCTGGTCCGTAATCCACGCCGGACATTAACTCCTCGATTATCATTCTCAAGTTTAGCTTGGGATCCTAATATCATCAGTAAAAATTTTTCATTAGGATTATTTCCGAATTTCTGTCCATAAGTTCTGATTTCTTTCAATACTCCTTGATCCATCAGATCTACTATCGCTCCCAGATCTCCGGCATTTCTGGATATTCTGTCCGGTGCCCAAGTAAGGATAGCATTGAATTTACCCGTTCTAATATCTGCTACAAGTTCGTTGAATATTTTTCGCTGGCCAGTTTCTTTGGCACTGTGGGATTCTCTCCTTATCTCGATAACATTCAAGTTCTCTCGATTTGCTAGCTCCAACATTTCTTTGACTTGACTATCTATCGAAAGGACCTGCCTTTCTTCCGATTCGGTTGATTTACGGGCATATAGACAATATTTTATGTCTTCTTTTGCAGTGATTATTTGATTTGGAGTCTGAAATTCCTTAATTTCCATACATTTTCCCTTATTTATTACACTACAATGAATGACACATAGCACGCGGGGCGTCCAGACTACTAGCTGTTGATAACTTAAGTCTTCTAAACGATATGGAATTGCCAATTTTTCTTTACTTTTAGCGTAAAAAGAGGTAAAGTAACGATAGTTTAATACCGATTTCTAATAGGTTGTAAAAACTATTATTGAAAAATTAACAATGATGAAAATTAAAATATATGATGTTGGATCAAAATAAAGAAAAAACCCTATTGCAGAGAATTTCCGAGCTAGAAACTGAGCTTAAGAAAATTAAGAAGCAAAAAACTTATGGTTTAGTTTGGGAAGATAAACCAGAAGAAATTGTTATGGATTGTAAACGCAATATACCTATCCTACAACTAAAAGAAAAAAGGAAGGAAATCGATCCTGTGATTATCACAGACAAATCGAAGGATGAAAATATTTTGATTGAGGGGGATAATTATCATGCCTTAACAGTTCTGAATTATACCCATAAAAATAGTTTTGATGTCATATATATTGATCCGCCCTATAACACCGGCAATCAAGATTTTGCCTATAATGATAAATTTGTGGATTTGGATGATAACTTTCGTCACAGCAAGTGGGTTTCTTTTATGTATAATAGGCTAACCTTAGCAAGAAACTTACTTAAGAAAACAGGCCTAATTTTTATTAGCATAGATGACAATGAGTATGCAAATTTAAAATCACTCTGTGATATTATTTTTGGAGAAAATAATTATCGAGCATCTATAACCGTTAAAGGTAACCCTCGAGGACGTGACTATGGTGGCGTTGCTAGAATGCACGACTATGTTTTGGTGTATTCATCAACTGATCAATCTGAAATATTCAGCATATCTGATGAGAATAAGGAATTTCCGTTTCAGGATGCATTAGGCGGATTTGAAACCAGAGAATTAAGGAATCGCAACATTGCTTTTAATGATAAAAATAGACCGAATCTTTATTACCCCTTTTATATCAATCCTAATAAACAATTAGACAACGGTTTTTTTGAAATATCCCTAGATAAAAAGCCTGGCTGGTTTGAGCTTTTTCCTAAAGAGTCACAGGGCATAAAAACAGTCTGGAGATGGGGTAAGTCTAAATCCTTAGAAAATCTTAATATTGAAATAGCTGCGAAAAAGATGCAAGATGGCGGATATCAGATAGTTGAAAAATATAGAAAGAAAGAAAAGATGGTGCGCTCGATTTGGGACGATAAAGATGTAAATACAGAAAAAGGAACATTGCTGCTAAAGGAAATTCTTGAAAAAAAGATATTCGGATATCCAAAGCCAGTAGAAATGATAAAGAGAATCATTGAAATGGGATCAATCACAAAAAACATTAAAGTACTTGATTTTTTTGCGGGTTCAGGTACTACCGGCCATGCTGTTCTTGAATTAAATAAACAAGATGGCGGGAACCGCAAATTTATTCTATGCACAAATAACGAAAATAACATCTGTGAAGAAGTAACATATGAACGAATTAAGCGTGTAATGAAGGGGTATAAAAATAAAAAAGGAGAGCAAGTAGAAGGCTTAGGTGGCAATCTTCGCTATTATAAAACTGATTTGGTCGATATCGAAAAATTACATGGTACACCAGATAATGCAAAAATTAAGTTAACTTATCAGGCTGGTGAAATGATTGCTTTGCGCGAAAGCACATTAAATGAAGTTGAGAAAAATAATTGGTGGCAAATATTTGAAGGATTGGGAAAAATTACAGCTATTTACTTTAAGGAGGACAAAGAGAAATTACATAACCTAGTTGGTATATTAGAAAAAAGAAAGCAACCTGCTGCCCTATATATTTTCAGTTGGGGCAAGAATGAGTATACCAACGAATATAGCTCTGACAATATTCATGTTGAAGATATTCCAGAACCAATTCTTGAAGTTTATAAAGAAATTAATCGCCTATAATATGTTTGCACTAAAACCATTTCAGGAAACTGCCATAGCTAAACTTAAAGATCAGTTTTTAGATTTATGGAAAACTTCTGAAAATCAACTGCCTCTAGTTTTCAAATCTCCAACAGGGTCAGGAAAAACTGTGATGTTAGCACAATTTTTACGTGATATTGTTTCTGATCCTCGTTTTGTTGGTAACGACGCTGCTTTTTTATGGATGTCCAAAGGCCCTACTCTTGTTGAGCAGAGCAAGAATAAGCTCTTTGAGTATTATGGCGGCGCTTCGGAATTGGAGCTTTTGGATATAAATGATCTTAATCACAAGGTACTTACTCACAACAGTGTTTTTTTCATAAATTGGGAAAAATTAAAAGGACAATCGAAAGAAGTTTTAAAAATTAGGCGTGAAAACGAACAGGATGTTTCTTTTGATGGAATGATTGAGGCTACTCATGAAGAGAAAAGGGAAATCATAGTGATTATTGATGAAGAACATCTTGGAGCTGACACCGACAAAGCTCTTGAACTTATTGATGGTTTAATTAAACCTAAAATCATCATCCGTGCTTCTGCAACTCCAAAATACGAACCGACTCTTAGCGACATAGAAGACAATCAAGCTGGGTTTGTTCGAGTGAAACGTGAAGATGTTGTGCGAGAAGGACTAATAAAAGAAAAGATTATTTTTCAGACCGAAGAAGATTTGAATCAAAAACAATTCAAACATATGGATCAAGATGAGATTCTTCTTGAGCTTGCATATAATAGACGAATTGAGCTGGTAAAATACTACAAGGAATTAGGTTTAGATATTAATCCCCTGGTACTTATTCAACTTCCGAATGATGACAAAGCTTCGGCGGAAACAAGCAGTACTAGCAAACAAGATATAGTTGTAGAATTTTTAAAAAAGAAAGGTGTTTTAGAAAATAACATCGCTATTTGGCTGTCTGAAGATAAAGTTAATCTTGATGACATTGAAAAGAACGATTCTCCGATTGAATTTTTACTCTTCAAACAAGCCGTAGCCACTGGCTGGGATTGTCCTCGTGCTGGTGTGCTGGTTATGTTTAGGGAAATAAAAAATCCTACCTTTGCCATTCAAACTGTAGGTAGGATTCTTCGCATGCCAACTGGCACCCATTATGGCAAACCAGAACTAAATTTAGGTTATTTGTATACTAATTATAAACGCAATGAGGTAATTAGTGAATATGACAAGAATAAATCTGAAAATAAACCGGCAATTTTTGGCAGTTATCGCAAAAAGAATATTGAGCCAATCCAGATCGAATCAGTATTTATGGGCCGTTCGGACTATAACGATCTCGGCGATTCATTCCAGACTACTTTTAAAAAAATAGCTAATAAATATTTTGGGATTAAAGACGGAGATAAAGATGCTAAAAAAAAGCTGATTGCCAAGGATTTTGACATAAAACCAAGCGTAACTAACGGAATTATTGTCGGTGTGGAAATTGATGATTACGATAATTTCGTTAAAGAATTATTAGCCGAGGGAGGAAATCATGATCAAGAAATGTCTCAAAACGATATTGAGAGATTATACAACCTTGTCTGCTTTAATATTATTAGCAAGCAGACGGATGAGAATAAGAAATTTGCACCAGAACGTTCTTGGGGAAAATTAAAAACCGCTTTAAATGTATGGCTAATTCCAATGCTTGGTGATAATCGTAATGATGCTTACAAGGCAATACTAAATGACATTCTGAAGGAATCTGGAGTTTTACGTCCTATTATCGGAGAGGCATTGGAGACTTATAGGCCTATCCGCGACCAGGAAGTAAATAAGAAAGCTGTTCGTTCCAAGAGAATTGAGATTATAGAGATACCTAGACCTTCTTTATTTTTTACTGATAGTTATCAGGATATGAAAGTTAAATATTCTGCTATGGAGCCGTTCTATATTAGCAAGGAAGTAGTAGAAAATGAAAAATTCTTTATTAAATTCTTAGAAGAAAGCAACGATATTGAATGGTGGTATAAAAATGGAGATTCTGGTAGTGAATATTTCTCAATCTCTTATTATAACCCTGACGAGAATAAAGAAAAACTATTTTATCCTGACTGGATTATAAAGACCAAAAACAAGATTTGGATAATTGATACTAAAGCAGGCTTTACTGCCGAATCAAATGATACAAAATATAAAGCCGAAGCTTTGCAGGAATGGTTAGCGGGAAAAAAGAATTTTTGTGGTGGAATTGCAGTTAAGGATGCCAACGGGTGGAAAATTAATCAGGATAAAAATTATTCATATACTCCAACGATGAAGGGATGGAATAGTATTATATTCTAATAAAATGAAATATTTCCTAAACAAAGAAATTGTAGCACTCTTAAATTATATTCAAATAAATTTTAATGACTTACTGCTTTCATCGGCAGCAGGTATGTTTCTTTTTTGGATTGCTGGAATTTTTCAATCAAATATAAAAGATTTTTTTGATAGTATTATTCCATTTTTGCCTGCACCACAATATATTATATTATTTGAGTTAGTAATATTTGGAGCCGTTTGGAAAAAAGGCATTTCAATTTGGCGCAAATACCGAGAATCTTATTTCATAAAACAACCACAGTTTTCTGCTGTTGATAGTTTGTCTTTAGTCAGTTTTTTAGGCATATGGTGGTTATTATCAAAACATTTTCTAGATTTACCTTGCTTTCGAGTTGTCTTATTCCCTATAATATTTTTTGCTTTAGCAACATATCTGAAGGCTCTATTGTCTACAATCAAAGAGAAAAAAATAGAAAATCAATTGATAGATAGTCTTGGCGAACAAACAAAGCTGTTAACAGATGAGCCGATAAACGATAATGGCAATGACCTAATTGGAAGAAAGAGATTCGCCGATGCATTAAAAGATAACATTTATAAATTATCTTTTAAAGAATCATTCGTCATGGGTCTATATGGATGTTGGGGGGAAGGTAAAACATCTGTCTTAAACTTACTTAAGAGAGAGCTGGAAAATGACCAACAACTGCTAGTTTATGAATTTGATCCTTGGTTCTTCGGAGAAAAAGATGCTTTAACGGTGAACTTTTATCATGGATTAGAGAAGTTGTTAGAAGAAAAGTATTTAGTGCCTAACAAAGTGAAGAATTATCTTAATTTCTATCCAGAGGTATTAATCAAGGGTTTTGCAAATTTATCTTTACAGTTACATAATAATACCGAAGATCGACCGTTGAAGCTCAAGGAAAAAATTGAAAAATTTGTAGCTTCACTAGACAAGAGAGTTTTAGTTATTATAGACGATGTTGATCGTCTTCAGGCTAATGAGATTCTAGCTGTATTCCGGCTTGTAAAACTAACAAGCCGTATGAATAATATGGTCTTTTTACTTTGTTTTGACCCTTCGATAGTATCTTCAATTTTACAAAATAACAAGGAGATAGGCGATCCTGTGAATTATGTTGAAAAAATCATTCAATTGCCGATATATTTGCCATCGACTGATCATAGAAAGATTGATGACTTTCTACTATTTTCATATCCAGATTCCGGACGCATATCAGAAATTGATAAATTTTTTGATGGTATCAAGATCGATAGCATTAGAAGAAAGGAGTTTGATGAAGAGTTTACAAAAACTTATCAATCTAATTTAAAACCATTTTTCCCCACATATAGAGCCGCTAAACGTTATCTTAATAGTATCTTCTTTAGGTTGCCGTTTATAGAACGTGAAATACACTTATACGATTTTTTCATTTTAGAAATCTTTCATACTTTCTTTCCAGATATATATAATGATATAAGAAAAAACTGGTGGTTTTATGTCTCTCCTTGGTCTTTGGAGCTTAGAGCATATACTTACCTGCCATATGATGATAGAGAAAAAAGAGAAACTATAAAGAGTCATATAGAAATAATTACACAAAATAATAAAATAATTATATCTTTGCTGGAGGATATTTTTCCAGAGATAAAAAATGCATTTGATAATAACAGCTATGGAGGTTTGGTCGAAGAGTACAGAATTAAAAGGAGAATAGCTCACCCGGATTGTTTTTATAAATATTTTACATTAGGAGTGCGTGAAAACGTAATATCTGATTCTGAATTTGATGACATACTCAAAGCATGGAAGCTTTCTGATAATTTAGAAAATGACATCAAAATATCGTTTTTTGAAAAATACCAAAAAGAATTAAAACTAATTGATCTTTTGCACCTTCTTAAGTTGTATGCAAAAGAGGTTAACAAAGAGATTGCCCTAACATTGATTAGAGTTATTTATCAAAATTGTAACAGATTTATGCAAAGTGGAGATTTGTGGGACAACGAATATAATCAAGCATACGGATTAATTTTTCGGTTATTGGAAGACAATAAGAAAATAGAAGAAAACCAGATTCAAGGGATTTTAAAGGAAATTATTCAACGAACAGAACGTTTGGATTTTGTTTCTACGGTAGTTCTTTCTTGCAGTGAGGGTCGAAGCAGCAGTTTATATAGAATTCATCAGAATATTAATCATGAAGAACTAAAAAATATCATCAAAAAACGATTAAAAAAATATTTTATTAAGGAAAATAGGAATGTTTTTACACAGTATAAAAAATATAACGAGTTCGCCATTATTCTCTTTCAATGGGCGGTTGATTGGAGCGACGAAGATAGAGATCGTAATGAGGAAGTAACTGATTACCTCATAAAAACATTTAGAAAAAATCCGAGAGATACTGGCTTCTTCTTGAAGCATTTTGTGAAAGAAGGACTAGACTATAAAAAGGAAAAATATTTCCAGTATAATGATTTTAAGATCGCCTACAATCCAGATAAATTCAGTGTATGTTTGGCTGAATTAGGAGATAAAGCTTGGTCAGACAAAAGCGAGAAAGAGGCCATAGAATTGTTTATAAAAGCAAATTCTCTAGATAAAAGTAAATCAGCTTCTATATCTGAAATAGTTTTGTAATTAGATAGACAAAAACTCATCATGCTGTCTATGCTAAATCAGATAGCTTAAATCAAATTGAACTGAGAATATTGGATTAGCTATTCTCTTAAAGCAAAACGACTCTTGGCATACTGTAATTGTTATTTGCAACCTTTAGTACTAATAAAGTGAAAGCATCGACTAAATCATCGTGCTTATCGATTCCAAAGTTAAGCATTTGTTCAATTAGCCTTTCAGTGCCCTTTCGAGGGAAAATAATTTTTCCGGATTGGATTAGAGCAGTGGTTAGCGTCAATCGAGATAATTTATCCTGACCATGTATTTTTACCCCTTCAGCAGGAATTCCTTTTTCAATTAATTGCTGATACAAAGAAGCTTGAAAAGCGACATCTTCAACATATATCATACTGTAGCCAAGAACAGTTTCTAATGCCTTTATTTTTCTAATCATATCTGGAAATTCCATTTTTTCATTGATCGGATTAGGCAAGATATAAAGTTTAAAACTATCGTCAATGGAATAAACTTTGGCTGACACAATGGCTGTACAATCCGCGGTATCTTTTTTGGAGATAGCCAGATCAACACCACTAACCGTGGATGTATAATGTTCAGAAGATTGTGGAAGCACATCATAATAATGAATCCATTCCCTGTGCACGACCTGTCCGATATTAGGTACAATTCTCAATAAATATTCTCTTTGCCAAGAAATTTCATTGCCTACTTTCATTTTCTCCAAATCAATCAATTCCTTGGTAGGAAATTTGCCAGGCCAATTTGTTTGGTCTCGATGATCAGTCAGAGGATAAGCTCTAAAAATACCATTTAATTTATTCTCTTCAATATTGGCCTTAAGCCGCATCAGCAAACTGTCTTCATGTAATAAATTGCCGACAACAACCACTTTAGTGCTCCGATCACCGGAAGGAATTACTTCTCCCGTCAGCCAATTATAAGTTTTATCACGCCCTTCCCGCGTTTTAACTGAATTTAAATCTTCGACATCATCGCAGACTATAAGGTCGGGACGGTTGGCTCCATGCCGCAGGCCTCTCACACTTTGTTCACAAGAAGCGGCGGTAATACGGGCATTGAATTTAGGAATTACCAACGAAGTAGAACCCCATTCTTCATTCTTTTCTTCGAATGGCCCCAGTTCGGAGCGCAATAGTCGATTACTTTCCAGCTCCCGCTTCAAATTGCTTAAATGCATCCTGGCCTGATACTGGGTTTGGCTGATAATTATAACAAACTTCTTCTGTTGTTTGCCTAGAATTGACCAGATTGGATATGACATAGTCATGATAGTTGATTTGGCCGAACCGCGAAAACTTACAATGACAGCCGTGCTGATATTATCGCTTTGGGTAATAGCAAATAGTTCTCTCTGAAAATCAGCGGTTGGATATTTAACATAATGATGAAAATAAATATGAAAAAACCAATAGTGGCTTTCGGTGGCTACTTTGGTACGAATATCTTTATCCCTAATAATATCGGACATCAACTCGTAGGTTTGTTCAGCTATCGTTTTCATTGGTTTTAATATCTTGTTTCTGCTCTAGGTCAAAGGAAGCAAACTCAAGGGCTTTCTTAATTAATGTTTGTTGTTCAAGTGATAATTCTTGGCTGGTATTTATGTTTCCGTCAATTTCCAGACGATTCCTATAATCCACGTGATGATGTTTAAGCCAGTACATAACGGCCTGGATATTTCTGTCTTTGACGGCACTAATTAATTGGCTTTCAGCTAAGTCGTTAACCAGCAATCTACCGCCTCTGATTGCTTCATCGACCTGCCTACCGAATTCCTTATCCTGCGCTTTCCAGCGATAAAAAGTCGGACGGGCAATCCCCAGTTTTTCGCAAGCAATTTGAATAATTGGTGTTTTGCTCAGCTGTTCAAGCAATAATTTTTTGTTTTGATCATTCTTCTTCATAAATTAATTTAATTTCTTGTTTAGTTATATGTGCCCAGCGCTTCATAATAATTGCACAATATTCTAAGTCATACTCGACCATTAGACAGCGCCTTTTAGTTAGTTCGGCTGATATTAGGCAAGTGCCCGAACCACCAAAGCAATCATAGATAGTATCGCCGATATCGGTAGAATTTAATATTAAATGACTGATTAATTCCATGGGTTTGGTGGTAGGATGCAAACTGCTCTTATTCGGTTTTGGATAAAACAAAACAGATTTGTCCTTACTTCGCTTAAAAGCATGAGCGCCAAACCAACCGAATAAAATCAATTCATGCTGAGGCAGATAGTCTTTACGCCCGATTACGGCATGATTCTTTACCCAAATAATTAATTGCGAGAAATAAACATCAAGTTCGTCAAGCGCCTTTTTTAAGGCAAAGAGCATTTTATCACAGTTGAAGATATAAATGCTATTTTTCTTGGCTAGGTAAAGCAAGGGAATTTTTAGCCACTGCTTTGTAAATTCGCAGTATTCTTTCTCTGAGGAAATATTATCGTTGAGAATTCTCTTGTTCACTTTTACCTTAGAAAAATTTTTTTTGCTCTCGACAAAGCTAATGCCATAAGGCGGATCAGTGATAATGGAATTTATTTTTGAACCCGCAAGGAGCTTTTGCACCAGCTCGGAATCCAACGAACTGCCGCAGAGCAACTTATGATCGCCTAGTTGCCAAATCTGGCCGTGTTTAAGAGATTTTTCTGGATTTGTTTCCTGTGAGTTTCTCATATCTTTGAATTATTAAATCAACAAATACTGGTTCGCGTTCGACCAAGTACGCAGACCGTTTTAATTGTTCGCAAGCTATCAACAGGCTCCCAGAACCAGCAAATAAATCAAGGATAATATCGCCCGGTTTGGAACACCTTCGCAAAGCTTTTTCATGAAGCATAGGTGGCTTCTCGGTTGGGTGTTGATAGTCAGAGCCACTCAGTTTTCTGACAAGCCAAATATCGATCATATCATATATGTCCTCCAGTGTGCGATTGCCTGTGCCAATTTCTTTATTCATAATCTCTGATAAGTTGAGTACTTTATCGGCAAGAAAAGGACTGCCGATTGTGCCGTAAACACAAGGTTCGTATTGCTTATTAAAGGCTATTTGCGGTGTAGGCGTGGAACTATTCTTTACCCACAAGCAGACTCTTCTATTTTGAATACCCAATTCTTGATAAAGAATTTGAAACAGCCATATATATGATTGGTCGCAATAAGTAAAGATATGGACATCGGGCTTGCAGACTAAAAGTCCGTTTTGCAAAGATTTTCCAAGAAACTCTTTATACTCGGTCTCACTTTTAGAATCATTAACCGTGCCGCCGTAATGCTGTTTGCCGCCAATCCCTTTGTTGTAATTCAGGCCGATGTTGTATGGCGGATCCTGGTAAATCATATCCGCTTTGTTTTTGCCAAATAGTTTTTTGACTGTTTCAGGATCGGTGCTATCTGCGCAAATTAATTTATGATTGCCAAGCAAATAAATATCTCCTAGCCTGGCCTTCGGTTTTTTAATCTTTTCCAGTTCCACTTCAACATCAAATTCATCATCTTCTACTGTTAAGTCTTCAAAGAGATGCGATAAATCATTTTCATCGAACCCGCTAATAGCCAAGAGGTCAAGATCGAAGTTTTGTACCAACTTCTCCCAATCCCAATCACCGTGGACACGATTGCTCGTAAGTAAATATTGGTCGTATTCTCTCTGGCTCAATTTACGATTCGGCACTCTAACTTCAATGACCTCGTTTTCTCGTCCTAACAATTTGAGCACCATCAATCTTTGATGGCCTGCCAGCACCTTTTTGTCGGTATCTATAACAGGAATCTCAACCAAATTAAATTTTTGCAGACTCCTTTTCAAATCCTCGATTTGTTTCTGGCTCATTACACGGGGATTTTCGTCATTGGGGATAAGTTCTGCCACCGAACATTTTTCAGTGTGCCATTCTAACCTTTGTTTTGTAGACATATAAATTATACTTAGGCTTATATCAAAATTATGGGATATATTTTAAATAATTTATATCCATCACATCTCCATCAGCCATCAAAAAATACCTCTTAAATAAAGGTATTTTTTATACTTATCCACTGGAGATGCAAAGGTGTTGGTTAATCGGTCAAAATGATATTGTATAGCGGGTTAATTCTATAACCAGAGCCACGTTTGCTTTTGATTAAATTCTGCGCCTTAGGTAGCTTCAATTTCTGTTCCATAATGGAATTAATCTGCCCGACAGCATCTGAAAAAGATTTTACATTTGTAGATTTAACATATTTTTGGATAGCTGCTGTTTGCACGAAATCATTCTGCTCGGCGAGGAAAGCAATTATTCTTTTCTTCAAGCCGTCGTTTTTAAAATCGTAACTATATCGCATTCCATTGATATTTCTGAAAATCATCCCATTCGATGCAAGAGATATTTCTATAATGTTAGTATCAACTTTGTACCCATTAATCTTTTTATCAAGCAATCTGATAAAATCAAGCCACTTAGCCTTTTTATTTGTTTTAACGATGCAGAGTTTATTGCAGATAAAATCTGATCCTTCTAGCCATTCGCCGAAGATATATCCTACGCTTAATAGCTTGGGAATGCCGAAATCTTTTTCCAAATGAAAAAAGCACAGCTCATCTTTCTTTTCCAAGTTCTCATATGCCACTATTTGCACTTCGAAAAAGGCATACACTGCATTAATAACTGGCAAGCATTGTTTGACTGTTCGTCTAGATATTTGTTGTTCCATGCCATTAATTTAGCATATTTGCGAATATTTTACTATGATTACCAAATAAACTCTTTGTATAAATTATAAACAGATTATAAAAATGTTAACATATCCATATCCAAAAGACAGCCCTCAACATTTTATCCTGCTTAGCTAAGAAACTGCATCCGCGAGTCTTATGATTTGTTTTTAAGAAGTAAGAACTCCCTGTGTTGTCCATAGGACACACAGGGTAATTCACAATGTAAAAAAACTGTGTTAAGAAAAAACAATTCAGATTTAGATATTCATTGCTTTATAAGTATCAGAAATAAATATATAAAAATTTTATCGTATGGGATCTAATTTTTATGATAAGATTATCCCTCGATATTTTCGCTGCTTATCACCTTTATTCCATTCCGCTTCAAGAGCGCCGTGGTAACGCCGTCACCTTCAATCAGCGTGCCGGAAAAAGTTCCGTCATAAGTGAAGCCGCAGCCGCAGGAAGGGCTTTTTGATTTGGCAATAAATTTTTTCGCTCCCGTGAGCTTTGCGATTTTCAATGTTTCCTCCGCCCCTCTCACGAATTGGGCGGTTACGTCTTTTCCTTCTTTGTTTATAACTTTGCACTTCCCCGCCAAAACATCTTCCCCCGATCCGCCTTGTATTTCTTGCGGAATTCTGGGAGTGCTTAGCCCGCCAAGCTGTTCCGGACATACAGGAATAAATTCTCCGGATTTTACAAGTTCAAGTATCTTTGGGGAAATTTTTGATTTTCCATTCCATGCGCAGTTTATTCCGCACAGGCAGGCGCTGATAAGTTTCATATTGGTTGGAAATTATAAAATAAAAAAGCTAACAAAAAATAATGTTAGCAATTAAAATTCATTCAAATTCTTTTGCTGTACAGATACCTGATCTGTATCGAGCATCTGTTTCAGCCTGACTAATGTTATTTCTACTCCTCTTCGGTTTATGCCTAGTAAGGGAATCTCTATGCCATCTCGCTCAAGTTGTTTCTTTAATTCCTCAATAAAAATACCCGGCTGACGATACGCACCATTGTTAGAATATTGCAATTTTATTGAACATGAAGGAGAGTTTTCTATTCCCAAAATACCTGCTATTTCATATCCATTTTCTAGGATTGCTTTAATCTGCTCCATAACCTCCGATGCGCAGTTCATACAAATTTCTCTGAATTCAGGAGTATCATATTTTTTAATGCTTTGCGGAAGTCTTTGCAACCCGTTTTTATATCCCCCCAGCTTGCTTTCGGGGCAAGGCATTTGAATTATATTCAGATCGTGCTTCATTATTTCTTCTATAATGTCAGTCATTACGGAAGAAAAATCATATCTGACAATACCTTGAGCCTGAAAGGCTTGGCAAAGTACACAGAAAGGAATAAAAATAAATTTCCTGCTCCTTTTGTCCTGTGTCTGTGTTTTTGTTTTACTCATTTTTTCCTCCTAGTCTGATTTCTAACTCAGAAGAGATTAAATTCCTCGCTCTTGGTAAGATAACTTTTTCAAAATATCTTGCTACCGCTTGTTGTATTTCCTCTTCCGGTTGTTTGTCCTCTGGTAGCGGAGCTCCAAGCAAGCACTGTGATTCCAGCGTTTTTGGGATGAATCCTCTTCTCAATAAAAGATTTTTTTGTTCCCAGCCGGAATTTAAATCCCATACGGGCAGTAAAAGTTCAATAGAGAATTCGGACATGAGTTCTTTGAATTTCTCTATCATACAGGGTAATTCTATCACAAATCCCTGATCTTTTCGAGCCCCGTCTGCAATGTAATTTATTCCTTTTTCTTTTGCCTTAATAATAGACCAGATATACATTGCTGATCTGCATGTTAGGCAGTTAAATTGCGAGACGGTCAATTCGCCATATTCCTTGATTACTTCGCTTGGCTTCATATTTAGATATGGCAGGAAAAACTCTCGCCATATTCCCGCGGTACATTGTACGCCGAGGAATTCAGCCTTATCTTTTCCATAATGCGCAATAATCCTTTTGGCACCGTGTTCGACATTGTTTGATCCTAGCCCAGCTCCGTTTTCAAATGTAACCATATATACTTTAAAGCCTCTTTCTGCCAGGTTGCATGTTGCAAGAAAAGAATCTTTTCCTCCAGAAAACAATACGAGTACATTTTTCGGGGGTATCGTGGTTATCTAGCTCCTTTTTGTTTATACCTAGACTTTATCTTAATAACATGGGGGATAAAGTCCAGGCTATAGGCTTAGTTATACGAAAACTATGAGTCTAGACTTTAAATATTAGATAATCCTTATAATTTAGAACAAGAATGCAAAATAGTCAAGAAACGGAAATTTTTACTAAAGCTAGGACTTTTAGTTAACTATCAGATTCTGTTCGGAGACGCAAATTCAATAATGATTGAGACACAGTTTTTTATCGTGTCTCGCTAATTTTTCGGCTAATCATAGAGGAAAAATAGGTTAATCGGACACATTTGAAAACTACTAAAAGTGTCTCATTTGTCTCATTTTGCCATTTCAGACCCCGACCCGAGTACCTCAAAACCCCTTCTAGCCAAACCGCCTAAAAAGCCTTATACTGACTGTAAGTTACGGGTACTTAACCCGATTACACCGCATTTAGGAGGGATGAGAAGTTTATGCCCGCTGCCGGGTAAATCCCTCCTCTTCCGCATTTAGGAGGGATGAGAAGTTTATGCTTGGCAGGGTAAATCGCTCATACGCAAAATGTGGTGTTTACAATAGACGCCATCTTTGCATTCGGATCACACCAGAAATGGTGTGAAGTGTTACGCAAGAACGTTCTCTCCCGCGTGGTTCACATCATTTCTGATGTGATCCGAAATACGGAAATTCACAATTCGAAATCCAGAAATGCATTCTTGCATCCGGACCACACCAGAGATGGTGTGGAATGTTACGCAAGAACGTTTTGCCTTGCTTGGTTCACATCATTTCTGATGTGGTCCATAAATTCAAAATCCATAATTCAAAATACAACGAACTACGTCAGAGCGAGGCAGCACTGTTTGTGTGATTTGGAAAATCATATATTGCCGAATAGCTAGGTGAGTCTCCTCCTCTTCCGCAAGCGTTCGATGGGCAAAAATTTTCTACCAAAACCGGTCTTTCGGGACCATCTTCCCTGTTCCTAACCTTCAATAAAAACTCAACCGTGAACGGTTGAGTTTTTATTGATTGGATTTCTTAAACTAGCAAGTTATACCAAAGAATAGACATCCGTCAAATATCTGTCATTCCGGAATTTCGGTACTCCGAAATATCCGGAATCCCGTAGCTATGCAGGACAAGTATTGTATTTCATTTCCACCGACTTGGTAACGGGATCCCGGATATTTGCTGCGCAAATTCCGGGATGACGGTTTTTTAGAAAGCAATAGATATAAGCGTCGGGAGGTGCACAGGCGAGAGATCAACGTAAAGATCCCTTAATCCATACATTATAAGCTAAATAGTATCATATGCAAATAAATATCATTCAAGGGATTCCTACTGGAATGACAAAAATATTATTTGATAGGTTTGATGAAATAGCTCTGAAGATAATCGGGCTGGAAGAAGTGCCCTGTCCGTATCTGTTAAAAACCATAGGTGAACCGCACTGGAAATAGCATAAGTACCGTATAAGAAACATTCCACTCCATATTTCGCGCTATCCGGTGTAATCCAAATGTCGGTTTAATTATTGCACATAGAACTCTAAAACATTATTGCCAATAACCGCTTTTGCAAGTATATGTATTCTCGAAACGATAAATCTTTTCGTCTTCTCCTTCCGCCAAATCACAAAACGTACACTTGTCCGTCACTTTATCTGAATATTTAGCCAGCATAACACGATCCGTCCATGCTTGATCACAAGACCCTGCAACGATATTATAATACCCGGGCTTATCCTTTTCGCACCCTCCTCTATATCCGCCCTTAATATCAGCAAAAAGATTGTTATTTTCGCCCACCGTCGTTCCCAGTGGCACCCAATAAACAAAATGTTGATCATCACTGCTTTTTTCTTTATCATTCGTCACCAAAATGGCGCAAGGATAAATTTCCGTACCGGTCTCCACGTATCGCTTAGGTGCATCAAGCTTTATCTCTTCCCATTTTCCCGTTTGTAAATTTTGCCTCTTCTCGATTGTATCATAAACAATATTGAAATCCCCCCAAGTCGAATCATTGGTTCCCTCCATCTCCAATAACTCATCGGAGTGTATTTGGGCATCATTAGTCAGATCATATTCAGGAAGATTGGAAACAGTATCCGTATCGGAACTGTCAGCGGTGTCGGTGTCGGTAACGGCATCGCCGGCCTCTTTAGAACTCTCATTTTGGGTATAACCATGTCTGGCGTTAAGATTGATCGAAATGAATTTATATCCGCACGCATTTGCATTTTCACACACCACATTACAGTTGGTCTGCCCCTCGGGCAAAATAGCCTCATACCCGGTTATACAAGTACATTTTCCGCCGCTTTGCCTATAACTGGGATCACTGTTGCCGGAAGGAGAACCGGGAGCGATACAAGACAAATTTTTCTTCATCGCCGCAAGTTTCTCGTTTGCGTTAAACTCAACTTTTATTTCCCCTGACCTCACCTTATCCGCCGACTCCTTGCTCATTTTTCTTTCATACCCTTCAAGGCTGGTGTAGGTGACAGTCCCATCCTGGTTAGTAGTGAAAGTCCCGCTGGCACTGGAAGAAATTGTATTATCCTTCGTCAAGGCCGCCCCCGGTTGGCGCAAATAAAGTACATCGGGGTTGATAGTGCTCACAATTACGGCGGAAAGCAGCGCCAAAACAAGACCCAAGAGAGCGTCCTTGATAGTTTCTTTGGCGCTGGACACTGCACCGCCGCTTCCGGCCGCGGTAATATATTTCATCCCCCCGATAATCAACATCGCCACCGCCACGATTCCGACAATACTCAAAAGAAAATCATATATTCCTATGATATATTTTGATATATCCACGACTCCATCGGGAACTCCCGGAATTTTCACTAAAGGTTCGTATCCCGTAGTGGTAGGGACAGGGGCAGGGGTATCGGCGGCATAGACCCCGGACGCCCAAAACACGGACATCGCCAAAAAGACCGCAAGAGCATTCTTTTTCATTTTCGTATTATTAGATTTTAATCTGACTGTTTAATAACTTCACTGAGAAATCAAGAAAATTTTTCTTAACTTCATCATTGAGTTCATCATACACGGTAAATCAATGCGAAATCGACGGTAAACAGATAAGGACCAGTAGCCATCATACATCCATAAAAGACGCGGATTAAAAGAAAGAATTTCCATTACTTGCCGCTTTCCCTGCTTTTTTACCGCTTATCATAAGCATGAGAGCTTTAACGGACTCGAAAGTATTGGTTGGCAAAAGATCTACGAGAGGTATGGCTTCTACAAAAGTCGCGACACCCAGTCCCTTCAAATTTTTTGCCCGGTACTCTCCGCCAACCACCCACCATAAAATGGCCAAAATAATCGTCGTAAACAGACTCATAATGGGAGCAAAAAAAGCGCCTACGCCGGTTAGATCTATAACCAGATCCAGAATATCCGCTGCCACCGAAATTGCAAAAATCATAAAAAGCAAAAAATAATCAAAGCTGCTGATTTCTTCATGGCCTCCTTGCAAAGATGCCATTCTAGTCTTAAATTTTTCAGCCAGCCTTTTTCTCCCCTTGAGATCCATTTCCTTCCGCCGTCTTTCAGTGGAATTTTCCGCTCTCTGCGCTCCTCCGCCGGAAATGGCACCTGATGTTGTCCTCGACGTTCCGGATTCCGGCAACCTCCTATTCTCCGATCCGATAACCGCATTAGGGCCAATGCCCTTGGAATTGGAAAAAGACACCGGTCTTCCCATTCCGACCTCGCCATTTTTCCCACGGCGCTGAAAAAGATGCGGATTGGATTGCATATTTCTTTTTTGCATTTCTTCACGCACACTTCTGACGCTTTGAGGTTTATTCATTATTCCTTCCGCTTGGTTTTTGTTGTACTGCTCCTCCGAAATCGGATTCGTGGAATTTGATTGAGTATCCGATTGCGCTATACCATCCTCTTTTTCGGAGTTTCCTCTTCTCGCTGAGTCGGTTCTTATCTTGTCCGACAAATCTTCATTCGCCCTAAAGCCCCCGGGTGTTTCGCCTAAAGCCCCTCCTCTTTTTGACGCCCCCTTTTTCTCCAGAGTCCTTGCCGAAACTTTCGCTTCGATTTTATTTTTATCTTCCGAACTCAGGTCCGGCTGTCTGTTGTCACTGCCCGAAAGCGCACCAAAAGGCGACCCGAATGTTTTCGCCGTCTTGTTTGCTCCTGTTTGTTGTTGTTTTTCTTCGCCTTCTGGCATAATATTTCAAAAACTATAGATTACATATCAGCCACTCCCGACAGCTCCTGTTTGGCCTTTTCGATTTCCAAGAGCTGTGCCGGATCGGAAGTGATGATCTGATCCTCGGAATAAGAGGCTACGATTTTGATTGCCGCACGCTTGGGACCGGCGAAGAAAATCCCTTCTCCGACATTACTCTCCAAGAGCAAAAACTTTTCCTCGTCCGTCAGGAAGAACGTATCCACGATCACTTTGATGCCCGCAGGGGATTGTTTGAGCAAAAGCTGAATGGAAGAGTTGGTCACAATCGGTTTGCCGTATTTGGAACCCATAAAATCGGTAACATCCTGCGTAATAGTGGTAAGTCCCAAAAAATATTTCCGGCACCGCTTGGCAATTCCGAAGAGGAAAGAGGCGGCATCCTCATGCTGCATCATCCACCACGCCTCGTCCACCACCAAAATCCGCTTCTTCCTCTCGGACCGGATCATATTCCAGATAAAGTGGAGCACAAGATACATCGCCACCGGCCGCAAATCGTCTTCCATGTCGCGGATATTGAAAACAACAAATTTATTATCCGGATCAATGTTGGTTTTGTGATTCAAGAATCCCGCAAAAGTTCCTTCCGTATATTTTTTGACCCGCGCAGCCAAGCTCTCCGCTCCCACCATATTTTCCAGCACCATTTGCAGCTCAGTCATCGTCGGCGGCTCCATCTTTGTAAAATCAGATTCGACGGTAATGTCTTTAATGGCATAACTCTCAGTGATTGCTTTGTCCAAAATGGAATCCTCTTCCGGAGTGATTTCTCCCAGCATCACCTTCAGCAGTCCCGACACGTTCACGATGGCCGAACGAAGAACGTCTCCCGGATCCTCGTCTTCCAGCGCGGTCGGCAAGTCAAAAGGATTGATGTGATTTTTGGAAGAAAGCGAGATTTTCATAAAAGTTCCTCCGGTCATTTCGCATAGATGCTTGTATTCGTTTTCCGGATCAATCGCGATGACTTCGGTGCCGAGCATCAAACTTCTCAGTATTTCCAATTTTACCATATAACTTTTTCCGGCGCCGGATTTAGCAAAAATCACCATATTGGCATTTTCCATCGAGAAGCGGTCGAAGAGTATCAAACTGTTGTTATGGCGGTTGATGCCATACAGAATACCCTGATTGGAAGTAAGATCGCTCGAAACAAAAGGAAACGTCGTGGAAAGGGGAGAGGTATTCATATTGTTCCCGATCATCAGCTTGTCGTTGGCAAGCGGCAAGGTGGAATTAAAAGCTTTCTCCATTTGCATCGTCGCATCTTTCATATATACCAACTTGGCCTCCAAAATCGCCTCGACTTGCAACTCCGCTTTGTGCACTTCTTCCTCGGTGTCTCCATAAAGAGTGATGTACAGCCCGAATTGAAAAAAATGTTCTATGCCCTGCTGCAGATCGTCTCGCAAATTTTCCACATCCTGATAAGCGGTTTCCAGTACCGGGTCGCGCACCATTCCTTTGTCTTCATTGATGGAAATCTGCGACTGTATGCGGGTTACCACCTTGCGCAGTTGCTTCAAAACGTCGACGGTATTTTGCGGATGAATGAACATCGCCACATCGAAAGTGGAATCCAAATTGATAATAGGCGAGAACCAGCTGGTCTGCAAATAACGAGGATAAGCGTAAACAAAAAGAGTGGAAGCCAACTTGTTGTTGATCCTCACATAAGACGGCGTAATTTGAAAGACGGACGGCGCGATAATGTCCTTAAAGGTCGCCAGCCCGCGCTGATAAAGTTTTTCCGACTCCAAGAGGTCCGTTTTTTCCTCACTGGTCTGCGCCTTAGGAGCGCCCAGCAGCTTCTTCGCCGGTTTTATTGCATCTAAAATTCCCATATTATTTTTGTTTTATCTATTATGAATTATATCAAATCAGCTAAATCAATGCCATAGCCATCCTGCTGCTGCCTATCTTAAGGACTTGTGCGATTGATACCGTTTGTCATTGCAAGGAGCCGGTACTCCGGGCGACGTGGCAATCCCGATACCGGAGCTTGACTGACTCTATTATTTGTCGAAGGAGTACTCGACTGAGAGATCTGGGAAATGCACGAAGCTGTGCTGATGTTATTTTTACAATAAAATTATATTTGCATAGTGTTATTCCCGGATTTCTCAATCGGAGTACCTCATTTCGAAATGACAAGTATTGATTGTTTTTTCTAAAGGGAATGTCTTCTCGCAATGACAGGCAGAACATCTAAACTGCATCGCGACAAATGAATTTTACTACTGGGCCAGATCAAGATCCCCGATATCCGGCAGCCCTTTTTTCTCAACAGATTCCGGATTATATAAATTGTAATAAAGCTCGATCAATTCCTGAGTATTAAGCATCGTCATCCGCAACCCCGCCCCGCTTAAATTTTCCACGACGTGATCAACTCTCTGGAAAAGCTGATCGCGATACTTCTCAAAATTCTTTCGATTAGCCATAATTTGCGGCGCGTTGGCGACGGAAGAAACTTTCGCCGCAATATTCCCATCCTTGGATTCCGCCAGAGAAAAGGGAACGACGATATAAAAAGTCTTGGCCACGATATTAGCCATTTTCACCAACCCGTTGATATACTCGATATAGCTCGAAATCTGCATACGCAAAAGATCATTGGCTTGTTTCTTTTCTTCCTCGCGCAAGGCATCAAGATAAGTGTCAATATTGAGGCGCCGGGAATTAATGACAATTTGAACCGAGAAATCCAAAGAGTTGAGAAAACTCTGATAGCGGTAGATTATACCGTCCTGTTCGTCGATAGACTTAAGCGCGAAATTTATGGAAGAGACCATCAACACCCCCCGCAAACTGCCGTTTTTCATAACGACCACATTATCTTTAATTTCGCTGATCTCAAGATATTTTTGCGAGCTTTGCCCTTTTTGGTCCTGCTTCTCCGGAGTGGACATTGACATAATAAAAGCTGTTAGAATTTAAGAAAAATCTAAAGTTGAAGTCTTCCTCTCTCAAAACTGCAACTTTCTCTCTTTCTTCTTTTCTAATTCCATGCATTGCCCGCCGCCTTTGTCATCCTGAGATACTCCGAAGGATCCCGAAACTATTCCGCACAAATCTTTTTATTGCAAAATTCTTCGGAATAGCACACCCCATTTATCTCCTGAAAATATTCTCGTCCGGCCTCGTCTGCGCTTCGTACGGCATACTGACAGCGGCGCTGGTATCCAAAAGATTGGCAAGATCGCGAATTCTGCTGCGAGGAACATGTTTGGCAGGCTCTTCCGCAACAACAATATGTTTTTTCTGCACCATCTTATACATCGTCATCGTGGGGTCTCTCCTCCAAAGATAAAGATGGTTGGTCGTAAAATATTCCAAAACATTTCCCGCATAGCTGGAAAGACTTATGCCTTTCGGACGATAAAAAGCGAACGCCAACGTCAGAGGAGCGACAATTATGGAAATGACTATAGCGAATATAATATTAAAAAAAGTGAAAGCCAAGAGCAGAATTCCCCCTCCCAAAATCAGATAAATAGTCTGCTTGCCGGTCAAAGGCCCAACGATTTTGTCTTCTACGTCAATAAATTGCGGAACGCTGAATTGCATATGATTGAAAGTTATTTTTGATTTTTTTGTGTCATCCTGAGGTACTCCGAAGGATCCCGATCCATACGTCTTAACCGAGCAGACAGCCCTAACACACTCGGCGTGTTTTGAATTATGAATTACGGACCATGGACCACACCATTTCTGGTGTGAAATATTACACAAAAACGTTCTGTCCTGCGTGGTTCACACCATCTCTGGTGTGATCCAAATACAAAATTTGGTGTCTGTCATAAAAACATATTTTGCGTATGACCTAATATTCCTACGGAGCTATACTCCTACGCGTCGCGCAGTTTTATAGCTTCTATAATAATATTGATTTCTATTATTGACTTTTTCGCAGGACGCGTTTACCTTGTCTGCGTTATCCCAATAAACTCGGGATTCTCCACTCCATTACCGCTGCGTTCAGAATGACGAGGAACATAGTCAGCTATTATTCCTCCGTTATCAGAGAAAAATCAATCCTTTTCATCTTGGTGGAGTAGGGAAGTTCTATCTCCCCGTCAACGGATTTCACAACCAGATTGAGCTGCCTGCGCTCCTCGTCATTCATACTGCGCGTGTTCTTGTCGTGACAGATATACTGGACCCTGTCCAAATTGGAATGGTTGTAGATTCCAACTTTATCCTTGTAATCCCGAATCCAATATTTTATCATCGGCTTCATGTCCGGCATATCTTTGAGAGTAATGGAATTTTGCGTCCCGATAACAAAATCTCCCAGCTCCGGATATTTCGAAATCAAATTCTCGATATTGCCGTAAATAATTACATCCTCTTTTTTCGCCTCCTCTTCCGCATCCTCCCTCTCCAACATGTCCTCAATCGCTTCCTCCCTGTTCGCAAATTGCTGAACAACTTTTTCTTCCACCGCCTCTTTCGGAATTTCTCCGCCCAGTTTTATAATCTCACCTTCAACCCCGGGATAAAAATTTTTAACGGGATAAAGCATCTCACACAGCACGACAAGCGCGACCTCATCGGCAACTTTCTCATCAAATCCGAAAGCCTCTTTCAATACCAAATGCAGCTGTTCGATTTTAATATCTTTTAAATAAACCAGCCCGACAATATCTTTGAATTTTTCAAGCTTTTCTTCATCATCGCCAAGATATTTTTTCCAGACCAAAAGAATGGCATCTCCCGTCCTCTCGCTAAAAGAACCGTCTTGTACGTATTCAGGCAGTTGTTCCAGCCTATTCAATGTCTCCGCATTCATTATCGTCTAGTTTATAATTTTAAATATTTATGTACCGCATTATATCTTTTTTGCATTTCAGGACTCCTCGGCGCCGGTTGTGCGTCTATTGCCTTCCGCATTTTTTGCATGGTTGGTATTTCCTTCTGCGCATAAAGATCTTTTATTTTGTCTGCATCCGCATGATGTCCAAATTTTTCCAGATCAGTATCTTGCATTCCGCTTATAGCACCCGTATCCGCCTTCTTAAAAAACTTCTCGGCATGATCATCAAAATCGGCATGAATTTCATTCAATGCAATGGCTTTTTGCAAATCAGACCCGGCCCTGGTAGCAGCAACCGCATACTCTATCTTTTTCTTTTCTATCGCTTGTTTTACCGCAGGAGCCGCCCCTCCTCTAGCAGCTTCAAGTTCTAAAGTGTTCGTCTCCATCCCCTCACGATATTCATTCTTCTTTTTCTTGCTCATTTTCTTTATCGCGGCAACCAGCTGAGGTTTAGTGTAAGCATCGGTCACAATTTTTGCTGTGTTTTTATCGCCCAAATCTTGAATCTTTCCATCCTCTCCGTCATCAATAAGCCCCATGAATTTTTCTCTCATGATTTCATCTTTTACCGCCCTATCAGGAGCGATACCAAGTGCCACAGCGTCCGCTATCCTCAATTCAGCATCCGCATTAAAAGAACCATCGCCACTCCTCCTGCTCCTATTTGCATTAGTCAAGGTGTTAAATGCCAAATTTTTACTAGTCAGATTCTTTATATCGCCGTTAGACATGACAGATTGTGCCATATTAAAATGTGTCGCTAACGCGGGATCTCCCAATTTTCCCTGCTCTGCTGCCGCTTTGAGAGCGAGCGCCTTATCCACATTATCTCCTTTACTCAGAAGATCAACATCCAAAGCCTTTAAGTTTCCTCCGTATTTCTTCAATCTGTCATCGCTCATTTTCTGTCTGGCAGCATCTTGTCGAGCCATATCCCTTGCTATCACCCCCGTCGCAGTTCCGGCAACAATAGGATGTTTACCTCCAAACTCACCGACTTTTTTCTGTGCAGCTCCGTGCAATCTGTTCTCGACTCCGGCAAAAGTGCTGGAATTTCTTACAGCTGCATCTTTTGCCCATCCTAAACCCCTCCCTGCTTTGGACGCTGACCCTTTTACACCTCTTTCTCCCAGCTTAAATCCCGCATAACCTGCCATCAACGCATTCCCCATTCCAAATCTTCCTCCTCCAGCAGAAGCATAGAGACCGGATCCCGCGCTACCGGCAGCCTTAGCCACCGTGATGCCATAAAGCAATATTCCCAAGGCCACCATATGAGGAACTATGCGCGCCAAAATGCTATCACCGATATCAGCCATCTTTGACGTATCTCCTATGGTTATGGCAATCGGATTGTCTACGAGAGTCTTTGCCATCATTGCAGAAATATACACGAAGAAAATCAACACCGGACCGGATATGGCATTGCTTATCAGAGAAGATGTCCATTGGGAGGTATATTTTCGCATTGAAGGCAGCACCATACTGAAAAAAGCGAAAGGGGACATAATAATAAGACTCGCAAACATTACAAGACGAATGGCCAAAAAAGCCGCCAACACAAGATATACCCCCCCTAAAAAGAAAGTATACAACGTAGCAAAGATTATGGTAATAATAGAGCTGAAACCGATATCCTTTTTTGAACTTAGCGCCAGCTCAAAATAATCTATAATTGCAGACAAGGACGAGCCTCCGCCGCTTGAGCCGGAGAAAGTTCCCAGCCATGCCGCCATGCCGAAAAGGAAAACTTGCCCCACATCGATCACCATCTTGGTAATAACATCGCTGAAATTTATCAGAAAAAGCGAAATGATAAATTTCGGCATAAGAGCTTTGGCGCTGTATGTCTGATTGCCGACGATGGTCGCAAAAGCCATGAGCAACAGGAAAAAGATGTAAAACATATTGCAAAAATCCCGGACTGTCTGCCAGCCAGTCTGCACGGCGCCGGTATATTTGCCGGTAGCAGAATCAAGAGTTCCTACCAAAATACTCTTATACAATGCCGGATTGAGCATCATATCCACCAGCCAAGCAGCGAAATATACTAAAAAAGACACGAACTTAAAAACGACATACACCGCCCAATAAATAAAAGCGCATATCAATGTCTCCGCCCCACCCACGAAAGCGTCAACGAGATCTGTCACCACCGACCCCGCATGAGCGGAACAGACAGGCATTGCCACAAAAAAACATATAAGTATAAAAGCTGAAAAATAGAGTACTTTCTTTTCGGTTTTAATATTCCGCAGCTTACCAAGAAAATTTTTCATATGCCTTATGTTTATATGTTTGAGAGATTAAATATTTTTTAAGTTTTTCGGTTTCCGACTTACTGGCATTATAACACAAAAGAAATAAAGTAACAAAAGTTTCAAGTCCGAGATTACCCCGGTTCTCTCACCGTTCATACCACTGGTTATCATCATCTCCGCAGTCCAAAAATATGGAATTACTCCAAAAAAATTTGAAAAATAAAAGAAGGCACAAAAGTCTAGTTATGAGACCTTGTGCCCAATGTTTTCAGTTGAAAAAATAGTTGTAAACGATTGATAAAAGTTCCGGTACTTTCAGCGCATAGCATATCAGCAAGAATATTATTATGCAAAACGCAGCGCCAAAGCCCATCAAAACAAAACAATCGTCCTCTTTCTCTCTTTGATTTTTTGCCTGCCACTTCCTTATTAAGGCGGAAATAGGCATTAGAGTGTACCCGAAAAGGATGAATGTCGCCTTTAACATCGCCACTGTCACTGTAGCAGCAATTGCCCTTCCTATAAGATCAAAGGGGAACAGATAGCAAATCAAGAAAATAATTATCCACGGCAATATCCATGGAGTTATCAATTCCTTAATTTTCGTTTTTGTTGATATGCCATCTACCGCTTCTGCCGTTTCCGTTGGTGTTTCTCCTCGGCTTTTTGTCAAGAAGAAAATTGCAACCGCCGCCAACACAAACAGTCCGGCGACAAGGGAAAATTTACCTGTCACCAAATACACCAGGCAACACAATATAAGCGCCACTCCACCATAAAGGGGAATCGGGCTTTTTTCCATTGTCATTATTTTTCCTCTTCTTTTGTTGTTTCTTTTACTTTTTCATCCGTCACCTCTTCTTTTCCAGATGACTCTTTCTGAGACCGTGGAAGATTGTTAAAGAAGGCATTACCAAAGATACTCCCTTCCTTGGCAGTCTTCTCGTCATTTCCTTCTTTAGTCTCGATAATTGTCATCTGGGCTACCCCATTCCTATATTTGATGGCATTAATCTCAAATTCCATGGCTTTATCAATATCTTCCTGCGATGGTTCAATGTTTTTGTCTCCAACACGCGTTGCTTTCAAACGATTGAATATCCCGATACCTCTTTGCTTTTCTTGTAAAGCTTTTTGGGTTTCCACAAGAACTCTCTTTGCCTCATTCGCCAATTCGATATCCAGACTCTGAGTTTCCACTGCGAGAGTTTGAAGTTTTTCCCTCGATCCTATTGTAGTTTGAGAAAAATCAACGTCAGTTATCATGAAAACAAAAGCTGAAATTCCATACCAAGATAACTTTCCCTGAACTTCTTCCAAATTTTCCATCATCTGTTTTGTTACATTTTCTCTTTCTCCGACGCTGGCCTCACCGACAAGTCTGTTTATGTCTATGTGCCGGAGAACATCCCAGGCTGCCTGTTCCAAAAGCATTTTTACTTGTTCCATTACATCCGTGCCATGATACGACAAAAAATAAGGATCAACAACAAAAATAGTAGCCGCTATCTTTATCCCCGCTTCCGTAGTTTGTGCGAATTCAATTTTTTCCTTATTGTCGAAGAGCTTAATATTTAAGTTTCTCAAGTGAACAATATTATAATCAAAGCCGGGAATCTCCCTGATTTTTTCTATACGTGGCAATAAGATATTAAGACCACCCCAAAGCCGGTGATCAGATCTTAGAGCTCCTTTATAGTCACCCCAGAATTCAAACATCGGACATTGGTTCTCTTCTATAACGCGCGCGCCATAGTAGATAATCAAAGAAGAAGTTACAACGGGTATGAGGCAAATGCTCGCCCAGACATAGAATTCGCCGAGCAGTGCAAGAACAAAAAAGACTAAAAAGACTAAAAAGACTGGAATAGACCACATTCCTTTCGGGGTAGCGTATTTCACCTTTTTCCTGACTTCTTTTATTCTATCTTCTTCATCTCTTTGCAATTGGGCTGCCCTTTCTTGTTTTTCTCGAATAACCTTTTCCTTCTCCGTTTCTATCATATTTGCACCATCCTTTTTTCTATTCTTTTATTTAATTGTCAAAGATCATTTCCCCAAATAACGCCTTTATTTTCTCATACCATTTTTAACAAAAAGGTACGGTTAGGCATCATCAGGAACCCAAAATTATAAGCCAAAAACTAAAATCTGTCAAGATTTTCGACAGATTCCTCCAATAAAAAGAAATCGGAGAGCTACGCGGAGTAGCACGGCTTTAGCCTGCGCGGTTGTCCCAAGCCAAAAATACGGTATATATGTTCGTTCTTCCCGCGTTGGACAGCGGCGCAGGCTAAAGCCGTGCTACTCCGTTTGATATTCCGTTTGGTATTTTGATATTAAATCACAAAATATATTGACCCGTTACCTTCGACAGTTTCCGGATATTAACACAAATATTTTTCACCCCGCACGACCTACGAACTCTTCGCTTCACCAAAAACAACTTCTTCCATCTTCACCCAATCCGCCACCTCCAAATCCTGCGCGCGAGTATCCTTATCGATGCTGCAGCGGACTAAAATTTCCTCGACTTCTTCCTTGGGCAGTTTCAGTCCTGCCGACAGATTATTTACCAGCTTCTTGCGTTTGGAAGAGAAACCCATTTTTATGAGACGGAAAATTTCACGGTAATCTTCAGCCGGATATTTTTTGCCGATGCTTGCGATTTTCAATATCGCCGAATCCACTTTGGGTGCGGGATAAAAAGCGGCGCTGCCGACCTTGCTTGTCATCTTCGGCTCGCCGTAAAGGAGCACGCTCAAAGCGAGAATGCTCATATCTCCTTTTTTCGCGCAAATTCGCTCGGCAACTTCTTTTTGCACGAGCATCACCATCGCTTCCGGCGGCGTTTCCGTTTCCAGAAAAAGCTTGATGATGGGAGAAGTGACGTAATAGGGGATATTGGCGACCAATTTATATTTCGTCACGCCGCGCGCTTGCAGAAATTTCGGCAAATTGGTTTTCAAAATATCGCTGTTCACTATTTCGATATTGGATTCTTCGCCGTATTTTTTCAAAATCTCCTTGCGCAGATACTTGCTCATTTTCTTGTCTTTCTCGATAGCGATGACTTTTTTGCATTTATCGGCAAGCGCAAAAGTAAGCACGCCCATCCCCGGACCCACTTCGATTACCGTCTCATCGGATCGAAGCTCCGCCGCCGCCACAATTTCTTCCAAAACTTTTTCATCGATCAAAAAATTCTGCCCCAAGCTCTTGAGCACTTTTAAATCTTCCTCCCGCAAAGCGTTTTTGATTTCTTCTATATTAAGCATATTTTCTTTTATTGTAATTATACCCTCACCTTGCACAGAAACATATTTGTCATTGCGAGGAGCCGGTACTCTGGGCGACGTGGCAATCCCGATACCGGAGCTTAACTAACCCTATTTGTCGTCTCGAAGGAGTACTCGACTGAGAGATCTGAGAAATGCACGAAAACTTCATTGGTATTGTTTTTACAGTAAGATTATATTTGCATAGTATTGTTCCCGGATTTCTCAATCGGAGTACCTCATTTCGAAATGACAGATATTGATTGTTTCTTTTAACAGGAATTGCTTTCTAACAGGTATCCCGGAATGACAAATAAAAATTGTTTTTACCTTTCGAAATAAAAAGAATGTTATCCTGAAGCCAAAAATCCTAATGAGTGGGTCTGGAGAGCCACTTCTGTGTAAGGTGAGTTAATAGTGCAAATATTTCTCCTCGTAAAAATCATCCAAATAACTGTAACCCTGTGTTTGTCTCTCAATAAGTTGCAGAGGAATATCGCCGATAAAACGCGATTCGATATTGGATTGGACGGAGCCGAATATCCGGCGCGTCCTCGCGCAAGTGAGAAACAAGTAGCGTTTGGCGCGCGTCATTCCCACATAACACAGCCGCCGCTCCTCCTCCATTTCGCTCTCATCCGAAAAAGTCCGACCGTGGGGAAGCAGCCCCTCTTCCATTCCGACCATAAAAACCGCCGTAAACTCCAAGCCTTTGGCAGCATGGAGAGTCATCAGTGTCACCGCCTCGCTCGTTTCCTCCCAGCCGTCCACATCGCTGATCAGCGTCACGTCCTCCGAAAAAGCCCGCATCCCTTCCTCCGCCGGCATATCCTTGTATTTTTCAATGGCGGTAAAAAGCTCACGCACATTTTCCCAGCGCCCTTCGCCCTCCTCCGTCCCGTCCTTGATATAGCCCTCGTAATCAATCTTTTCCAGCAAATATTCCAAAAATTTGCCCGTGTCTTCCTCGGTCATCCGCTGCTTCATTTCAAGAATAAGCCCGGCGAACCCCTTGAGCTTGGCAAGTTTGTCCTTGGTCAGTTCGCCGCCCTGATAGCCCAAAATCGTTTGCACGAAATCCGTCTGACCCTTTCTCATCTCTTTCAGTACTTTTTCCAACGTCGCTTTGCCGATCTTGCGCGCCGGGATGTTGATTATCCTTTCCAAACTGGCGGTATCGCTCGGATTTTGCACGAAACGCAAATAGGCAAGTACATCCTTGACCTCTCGCCGGTCGTAAAATTTAGTGCCGCCCACGATTTTATAAGGCACCTGAAATTCCAGAAAAGACTCTTCGATGGAGCGGGACTGCGCGTTGGTGCGATAGAGAATCGCCACGTCGTTCAAATTGACCTTTGCGTTGCCGTTCATTCCGCGGTTGAGCTTGGCAATTTCGCCGATAATGAATTCCGCCTCGCCTTTTTCATTGGCAGCTTCATAAACCACGACTTTCTCGCCGCCTTTTTGCTTCGTCCAAAGCTTTTTCTCTTTGCGATTACGATTTTTGGCAATAACACCGTAAGCCGCATCCAAAATATTCTGCGTTGAACGATAATTTTGCTCCAAAAGGACGGTCTTGGCCTCGGGATAATTTTTCTCAAAATCCAAAATGTTTTGAATATCCGCACCGCGCCATTTGTAAATACTCTGCCAGTCGTCTCCCACCACGCACAAATTGCGATGCTTCTTGGCAAGCAGATCCACCAGCTTGTACTGCGCATGGTTGGTGTCCTGATACTCATCTACCATCACGAAGTGAAATCTGTCCTGATATTTTTCCAGCACCGCCGGACTTTGCGTAAACAAAAGAGTGGTTTGCATAATGAGGTCGTCAAAATCCAGCGCCCCGCACTCCGCAAGCCTTTTCTGATAGACGGCATACACTTTGGCGGCATTTTCCGCAAAAAAACTGTCCGCCGAGTTGGTCATCTGCTCCGCCGTCTTGAGAGAATTCTTGGCGTCGGAAATGGCGCCATGTACCGAGCGGGGATTCATCTGCTCCGTATTCAAGTTCAATTCCCTCATCGCGCCCTTCACGATTGCCAACTGATCGTTGCTGTCATAAATGACAAAATCCCGTTTAAGCCCGAGACTCTCGGCATCTTCGCGCAATATCCGCACGCAAAGGCTGTGGAACGTCCCGACCAGCGGCAATGCCGGATTCTTGAAATACGTGCTAAACGGAGCGTTAAATCCCGCGCTTGCCTGACTGCCAACCGCGCCCCCCGCAAGCAGACCGCTTACCCGCGACCTCATTTCACTCGCCGCCTTATTCGTAAAAGTCACCGCCAAAATGTTTTCCGGCAGCACGCCTTTCTCCCGAATCAGATAGACAATGCGATGAGTAAGTGTTTTGGTCTTACCCGATCCCGGCCCGGCAATAATCAGCACCGGACCTTCCGTCCTCCGCACCGCTTCCCGCTGTTTTTCATTCAAGTCTCTTAGCATCTTATTTGAAAAATTATTTTTACAATTAATTATAGCAGAAAACACGGTACCGGAGTAGTGCGAAGGGCTTATGACCGTTAAACACAAGTAGAGACGGATTATCCATCTTGAAAAACGCAATGAAATGTCTTAGCGTTAGGACTTGCGCGCCGGATATTATTTGTCATTATTTGTCATTCCGGAATTTCGGTACTCCGAAATATCCGGAATCCCGTAACTATGCAAGACAAGCATTGTATTTCATTTTCACCGGCTTGGTAACGGGATCCCGGATATTTGCTGCGCAAATTCCGGGATGACACAGCTTTTAGAAAGCAAAGAATAGGCGTCGGGAAGTGCAGGCAGGTCAGGTAGCCAAGATATTTGACAGAAATAACGTTTTAATTTATAATCTTAATACCGTTGACACTATTTTGACCCCGTGCTAAATTTTTATTGTAAGTTTAAATATTAACTTTTTAGCTTTTCGCTGATTGGCCAAAGCACGCGGTCGCAAAACGATATATATCCGGAAAAGTGACCATTAGGCGCAAAAGTTTGAAGGAAATAAAACGATTAGTACAATTATTGAAAAACCGACCGTACAGCTGGATTCTGATTCTATGCTAGACATCGACAAAACCCCTTATATGGCAGAAAAGGTGATTTGTTGTAGTTTTGGTTTTATAAGATCTCACGTTACTGTTTTATCAGTGATTTTTTTGTTGTCTCTGGTATCAGCATCCAATGTTATGGTTTCTGACTACAACTTCCAAAAAGGAAGTCTTCTATTTGGCTATTTAGACGGAAAAGGCGGCAATTACGACGGTGACGGCAATATTATTGTCGACAACAACCAAGATTATGAAACCGCCAGCAGCAACGAGACCAACTTGATCAAAGTAGCCAGCGCCGATACTTCTTTCTGGGGCAATTATACCGCCAGCAACTCCGCGATGGGCGATGTAACGGAAGAAGAACAGGCGGTTCAAACAATTTCTTCCGGACAGCAAGGAGAAAAAATCAGCTACAAGCCTATGACCGTGCAAGACAATTTCTTGGTTTCTCTTTCCAGCTTCTATGACGGCACTTCCGACGAGCAGCAATACGGCATCATCAAATACACAGTTGAGGACGGCGACACTCCCAGCTCCATTGCCAACTCTTTCGGCCTCGGACTCTACACGATTTTATGGGCCAATAATATGAAAGTGGGCGACTACATCAAGCCGGGACAAATAATAGAAGTCCTGCCCGTAAACGGCGTAAAACACGTCGTAGCGGCTCAAGACACTATCGAAGCCATTGCCGCCAAATACAAGGCGGATGTGCAAGAAATTATCGACTTCAACGAACTTCCCGCTGATGGCAAACTGACCGCCGGCAGAATTCTGATCGTTCCCAACGGCGAAAAAGAAAAACCTGTCCCGGAACCCAAACCTGTTGCCACTCCCGCGACCGTCAGCAAGGGAACGGTGGTTTCCTCCGGCAAATATGTCGCTTCCGGCAACGTCCCAAGGGGTCATTCTTTCCCTTATGGACAATGCACTTGGTATGTTTCCACCCGCACCTACGTCCCATGGGGCGGAAACGCCAAAGCTTGGCTGGCAAACGCCCGCGCTTATGGCTACTCCACGGGCAAAGCTCCGGCCGCCGGCGCAATTCTGGTCACCAACGAAAGCCGCTACTACGGACACGTCGCATATGTCGAATCGGTAAATGCAAACACTATTACCATTTCCGAAATGAATTACGAAGGCTGGGCGAGAAAAAGCGTGCGTGTCATCCCGAGAAACAGTTCGGTAATTATGGGTTTTGTCTACGCCAAATAGATCAAATCACAATATCAAAAACGGAAGAGTATCTTCCGTTTTTTTGACTGAGCTCTGTGTATCCCGGATATTTGCTGCGCAAATTCCGGGATACCCGTTAAAAAAAACAACCAATATTTGTCATTTCGAAATGAGGTACTCCGATTGAGAAATCTAGGAACAATGCTATGCAAAAATAATCTTACTGTAAAAAACAATACCAACAAAGTTTTTGTGCATTTCTCAGATCTCTCAGTCGAGTGTTTCTTCGAGAGCTTTTCAGAAAGCAAAAAATAAACTTCGGAAAGTGCAGTTGGGTCAGTTCAAGCCTCCTGTCATTGACAAAACATTCCAAAAGGCTAAACTAAAATAGTATTTTGGGTTCGTAGCTCAGTTGGTTAGAGCGCCACATTGACATTGTGGAGGTCGGAAGTTCGAATCTTCCCGGACCCACAAAAAAACGCCGATTGGGGCGGGTTTTATTTTTGCTCCAAGACAAAATTATGCAATCATTGAATAATCCGATCCACTCTCCCCAAAATCGGAAGCCACAACATCTCTTCCGGAATATCTGCGATTTCTTTTTGAAAATTTTTCCGCCATATCTCATATTCTCTTATTGCCAACTTGAATACCGAAAACCACGCCGCTTGGGTTTCGGGAGGCAAGACATAAAACATCTCTCGCAGCCCCTCAAAAGTTTTTTGCGCTTCTTCTGTTGGCTCAATCCTTTGAACGATAAGCCCGTTCAGTTCCGAAAAAAGCGCGCCCCTTTCCTGCGCTGACAATTCGATTGGCACATCAAAAGCCTCAAGAATACGCGAAAAACTCTCGCAATACGGATCGCGAAATCTGATCATTCCGGGTCCATCCCCGCAAGAATAAGGACTATTGTCGATTTGCGTATCCGCCACACTGAAAAGAAGTTCTCTTGTTGTCGCCCCTGTCACATCTCGGACTATCTCTTCCGCAGTCCGTAAAAGCGGTCGCATATGTTTGGAGAAACTTACCGGAAAGAATTTTCCCGTCGGTCCATAATACGATTCTTTTCCTATCGATTCCGCAATCGAAAGATAATGCCGCAAAAATCCGCAAGGGCTGGCGATATCAAGACGGTCCACTTCCTGCACGGCATGGAGAAAATAAATCGTACTGCCATCCATATAATATTTCTTGTATGGCTCTATTCTTCTTATATTGCCTTCGCCATCCACGATTTCCATTCCTTCCAAATAATTGGTATGAGCCGCAAGTGCATAATATATCGGGAGCGCCTCTTTTTCTCCCATTCCGACTTTTTGGCTTAGCCACCAAAAAAGAAGCGCGCTTGCCTCCGCATGCCGCAAACTCCGACCGCCTTCCTCAAACCTTTCCACCAGACTGCAACCGAGAATGTCATGGAGCGTTCCTGCCATAATTCGGATATAAGCCTCTTTCGGATCCGCGTCCTCGGCGGCAAGAATAAGAGCATGAAGATAATCCCGGATAGCATGTCCTATCCCATGGCTGGGACTGAAAGTCAGCTGACCCTGTCTTTCAAATTCTGCCAGTATCCCAGAGACCGTCTCAAATCCGCGCCGCCTTGCTTCTTCAAGTGAAGATACGAAGATAAAAGAAAGCGGATCAACATCAAGTTTTTCAAACTGCCCTCGGAGCCGAAGATGTTCCTCCCAAAGACTGCGGTCATCCCGTAGAATAAGTTCCTTAAAATCATTGAAGCCAAGGTCGATTGCCCCTTCTGAACCTGCTTTTTTCTCCTCTTTTTTGTTGTTAATTTCGGACATATTCATAAATAATTTGTGCAAACGGTTACTTTCTTCCATTGTATATTCAAAAAAGACCGATTGCAAATTTTAGAACCGCATTGACATTGCGGAGATCGAAAGTTCGAATCTTCTCGGACCCCTATAAAAATCCACCAAACTATACTGCTTTGTCATGTATCTAACGTGTATCATACGTGTATACATGATACACGTTTTCTAAATAGGGTCATAAGCAATATATGGCTCTGAACATATCTTTGATTGAGGTTTTGTGTATTTGGTAAACGACTCAAACTTTACTCAGATAAACAAAGATCTTTTCTCCCGCAATAAAACCCACATTTTGTTATCCTTGTAAGTATTCCTTAAATTGTCTGTTTACTTGAAAGAGTAAATATTATGATATTGCTAAAGGGACAAGGGATTCTTACAAGAATGACAAAAATGATTGTTTTACAGCGGGAAATATTATTTGGCAACTTTGAGATGATATCTCTGAGCGATAACTCGGTTGAAAGAAGTGTGCGTCGACTGTGTCGATTAAAACCATGTATTGTGTATGACCTCTAAAATGCTTCTCATAAAAGATGCTATTCACCGCAACTGTCAGATTTGCAGTTTATATTAAATACTGCTAACCTAAAGTCAATCCGGTCATCAGTCTTATCTTTGATACTACAATTTTAGTACAGTGCAAATGTCTATTTTAAAAATCCGTATCACCGCTGAAACCAAATGCCAGCGCCTGGACAAATTCTTGGCTGATTTTGATATGCAAAAATCCCGCGCGGCTTGGCAAAAACTGATCAAGAGCGGGAAAGTTTTGGTAAACGGTCAGGCGGCCGATGCGAAATATTCGGTCAAGGCAAACGACATGATTGAGATTTTAAAAGAAGATACTCCGGCAAAGAGGGAAGTGATAATTCCCGACATCAAAATTATCTACGAAGACGCCGATGTTATCGTCATCGACAAGCCGATCAGCGTGATAGCGCAAAGAGTGGGGACGAGCGATGCGCCGGCGGTCACTGATTTTTTGGAAAATCATTTTCCGCCTATCAAAAAAGTCGGAGAGGACGAACAGCGCAGCGGCATTGTGCACCGCCTTGACAAAGACACCAGCGGCATTATGATCGCCGCCAAAAATCAAGAGGCGTTTGAATTTCTCAAGGACAAATTCAAAAAGCGAGAAGTCGAAAAAATCTACACCGCGCTCGTTTACGGCAAAGTCGAGCCCGCGGCGGGAGAAATAGATTTTGCTATCGGCCGCAATCCCAAATTGCCCTGCCAACAAACCGTCATCAGAAATCCCGAAAGCTCAACCATCAAATGCCGCGCCGCGCGCACTTTCTATCGAACAGTGAAAAATTGCAACGATTACTCGCTCCTTGAGGTCAAGCTTGAAACCGGCCGCATGCACCAAATCCGCGTCCATATGAAAGCCATTGGGCATCCCGTCGTGGGAGATCCCAAATATGCCGAAGAAAAACTCCTCCGCAACACTCCGGAACTCAAAAGACAATTTTTGCACGCCGGCACGCTCAAAATCGCCCTGCCAAAGGGACAAACCAAGATCTTCCACTCCGAACTGCCGACCGACCTCCAAAATTTCCTCAAAAATCAGTCTGGCTGTTCTGACCTTGACTAAACGATTTTTTTACATTACTATGAAGTAGTCTATTCAGACATTTCTTTTATATTGTTTGAAATTAACTAAGATAAAATACGAAAATGGCAATCAGATTAATCGACTTCAACCATACCGGGACCAAGGAAGACCTGCCGGAAATCAAACCGGGACACGTGGTCAAAGTCCACCAGAAAATCACAGAAACCAAAGTGACCGGCAAGAAGAAAGAGACCAAAGAGCGTATCCAGATTTTTGAAGGGCTGGTGATTGGCGTCAAAGGCGGAACCAATATCACCGCCACTATTACCGTGCGCAAAATTTCCGGAGGCATCGGCGTGGAAAGAGTTTTCCCGCTCAACTCACCCTCTATCGCCAAGATTGAAATCTCCAAGATCACCAAGGCCAGACGCGCCAAGCTCAACTATATGCGCGACCGTATCGGAAAAGCAACTCAACCGAAAGGAGAGCTTGCCACTGCCGAAGACAACAAGCCGAGAGTGAAAAGGGGAGCCAAAGCGCCCGTTGATGAAGTAGGGGAAAAAGCAATCGAAGAAATTCCGGTTGAAACAATCGCCGAAGAGGCGGTTGCCACGAAAGAGGTAAAGACCGAGGAGACTAAAGAAGAAACTAAAAACGAAGAAACTGTTGCGGAAGAAACGAAGTAACCGAACTGTTATTTACAAAACCGATGTTTGCGGATAAAATTAATCAGTGATATCGCATTTATCTTAACTTACAACTCATCGCTCTTTCGTTATCGGCTACGAGATGTAAGTTAATTTAGTCGGAGTGGCGGAATTGGTATACGCAACAGGTTGAGGGCCTGTGCTCGCAAGAGCGTGAGGGTTCAAGTCCCTCCTTCGACACAAAGATAACTGATGACCAATAACTCACAACGATAGGATACATCCTGCCATCAGTTATAAGTTGTTAGTTATTTCCGGGCGCTTAGCTCAGTTGGCTAGAGCATCTCGTTTACACCGAGAGGGTCGGGGGTCCGAATCCCTCAGCGCCCACCAAGAAAGATACACAATAGTAAAAAAGAGACAGCTATATGATTGATATAGCATTAGCGGAAAGGGATGAGGAGTTTATGCCCGGATGGGTAAATCCCTCAGCGCCCACAGTTCAACTATTGTCATTTCGAACGAAGCATAGCGGAGTGAGAAATCTGGGAAAATACTAAACTGGATAATTCATTCTATTACAGAAATAATATTATCGATGTATCGTATATTTCCCAGATCTCTCAGTCGAGTACTCCTTCGAGATGACAAAATGTGTGGGGCAGTCACAAACCATTTTTGCCGGGATAGCTCAGTTGGTAGAGCAATGGACTGAAAATCCATGTGTCGGCGGTTCAAGTCCGCCTCCTGGCACACACTGACAAAACTCCTTTTGAGGAGTTTTGTTTTGTATTGTTGTAAGATCGATTTTTTAATTCTCTTATGTACGACGAGCTAGACGCAAAACATCGCATCTCTGCAAGATGCACATTTCTCCTGACCCATCTGCACTTTCCGATGCCTATTTTTTTTGCTTTCTAAAAGTTGTCATCCCGGAATTTGCGCAGCAAATATCCGGGATCCCGTTACTAAGCCGGTAAAAATGAAATACGATGTTTTCCTTGCATAGTTACGGGATTCCGGATATTTCGGAGTACCGAAATTCCGGAATGACAAATAAAGACTGTTCTTTATCTTTCAATTTGGCAAAAATAAGTGATTTACAGATGTCTCAGAGAATATGTGCACACAAAAATACCGACCTCCAAAGGTCGGTATTTTTATATCTGAGCGGGTGACCGGGTTCGAACCGGCGACCTTCTCCTTGGCAAGGAGATGTTCTAGCCAACTGAACTACACCCGCTTATTTACTTAGACATTTTAGCATACAAAGGCCATTTGGCAAGAGGCTTAAATATTGGGCAAAAAAGTTTTGTTCTTCCGTACCATCTATAAATTTTTGCCTCCTCGCCTCAAAAATGCTAGAATTAACTTACTTTGAATTACGAAACTCCCATCCAAGTTTCAATAGTGGTATAATAGTATTGTAATAATCCAACTATTACACCACTATGGAAACTAAGATTGTCCTCTATGAGGAAATAAAGAAAGTGGTAAG